>Ga0265295_1000234_pt1 | contig 115016 bp, 112 predicted proteins | sample Munlansysbiofilm_FD_192503 | JGI IMG/M metagenome (GOLD analysis project Ga0265295, IMG submission 192503) | Leachate microbial communities from a municipal landfill in Southern Ontario, Canada - Methane capture system biofilm | ecosystem: Engineered > Solid waste > Landfill > Unclassified ...
AACTTTATCAACCTCCTACCCCCTTTAAAAAATACTTATAGGGGAATTATATTCTATAGGTGGTCTAGTTTTCAACTGGAATGGTGGCCTACTTTTAGATTAGCATATACAGGACCTAAAGAAAATCTCTGTTCTTCGTAAATTGGGAATTAGTGTAGAAGAAATCAAAACATTACTTGCTGATGAAACTGGAGATATGTTGCAAAAATTAGCAGTTCAAAAGGAATTGAATGTGCAGAGAGAACAGGCAAAGAAAGCTTTACTTGATAAGCTTAGTTGCGGTAAGAGTTATTCTGAAATTAGAAGAGAATTGAAGGCAATTGAACAGGGTGAAACAGTAACCGAAAAGTTATTGGAAGCATTCCCTGGATATTATGGCCGATTTATTTGTATGCATTTTGCCCATTTTTTAAATGAGCAAATTGTTACAGATGATCAAAAGTCTGCATATCGTGAAATAGTTGCATTTTTAGATGAGGTACCATCGCTTGAATTTCCACAGGATTTGAGGGAATTTTTAACTAAAAATACAAAGAATATGAGTAACGAAAATATTAGAAAAATGATAGAAAACACAAAGAGATCTATTGAAAACCCTGAAAAATTTCTATCCGATAATAAAGAAATATTAGATCGATATTTGGAGTATAAGCAATCAGATGAATTTAAAAATTCACCCATATACAAAATTCAGTCTTTGCTAAAAGAATTTAATAGGACGAGTGGCTATTACGACATATTTATTCCAGCTATGAAAAGACTAAGCGCTTCCTATGCTGAGTACTATAAACAATTAGAAATTGCAAACAAAAAAATGCTTGAAAGATATCCGGAGATAGAAAAAGGGAATGAATAAGCTTTATGCCGTCGATGTGACATTTAGTTAACTCGTAGGATTAAAATATGTTATATCGTCTGTAGCTCCGATTGTTTTATCTAGAGATTGCTTTTGGTGAAAGGAAGATTTACAGAAGGTTTATGGAGTTTTTGAGATTTGCAGGATGTAAACTGCAAACTTGGAAACTTCTTTTTTATCGCTACTTGAAAATGCATCTGCAGAAGCCCTAACCCTGCTTATGAAGTAACTGTCCTAGTATGATAAAATCTTGACTTTTATAATAAGTCTTGATTCTATTATAATAAACATTTGATTCCAACATATTCCCACTAAAACATCACCCTCCTTCTCATCCTCCCTTTTACAAAGTTCAATTATACAATCTAACATATCCAAAAGAATAGAGGCTTTTAGATTTTTTTATTTAATATATTGACAGCATAGTCTAATAATGTTAGACTAAAAGTGTCTAAAGGTCTTAGACTGAAGGAGGCTTTTTTTATGGAAAAATATAAATTTGGTGAAATGGAAGAAAAGTTTGCAAATATGATATGGGATAATGCCCCAATACAAACTCGAAAGCTTATCACATTGTGTGAGCAAGTATTTGATTGGAAGAGAACGACAACATATACAATGCTAAGGCGGCTTATTGACAGAGGAATTTTTGAGAATGATAAAGGAATTGTTTCTGTGTTAGTAAAAAAAGAAGATTTTTTAGCAGGAAAGAGTCAAGAGTTTTTAGAAAAATCCTTTGGAGGATCCCTACCTAATTTTTTAGCAGCCTTTACCAGACGAAAAAAACTAAGTGAAGAAGAAATAAAAGAAATCCAGAGAATAATTGATGGGTACAAGGAGGGATAGGTATGTTAGATAAAGTATTTTTACAAGTTATTAATATGAGTTATATTGGTAGTCTTGTTATCTTGTTTGTATTAGCGGCAAGGATACTTCTTAAAAAAGCACCCAAAAAGTATACCTACATATTATGGATAGTTGTTCTCTGTAGACTTATTGTTCCAATTTCATTTGAAAGTGTTTTGAGTCTGATACCTGTGAACCCAACACCTATTTCAAATGATATTTTATATAATGCTACACCACAGATTGATACAGGAATAACTAATATTGATCAGTCAATTGCTACTTCTATTCCTAAAGCAGAGGTAATGGCAAGTGTTAATCCCATGCAAATATGGATTAGAATAGGATTACTTATTTGGATTGCTGGGATGGTTATTCTCTTAATTTATGGAATAACAACGCTTATAAAAATGAAAAGAAAAGTAGAAGATGCAAGCTTATATAAGGACAATATTTACAAAGCAGAAAACATAGAGTCTCCTTTTGTTTTAGGCTTGGTCCAACCTAAAATATATCTACCGGCATTTTTGTCCGAGACTGAGGAAGAATATATAGTGCTTCATGAAAGGACTCATATAAAGAGGTTTGATCATGTTAGTAGGTTTATAAGTTATTTGGTTCTATGCATCCATTGGTTTAATCCATTAGTATGGATTACTTTTTGGATTAGTGGAGAAGACATGGAAATGTCTTGTGATGAAGCTGTTATAGGTCAATTAGGTCAAAAAGTGAAAAAAAACTATTCACAGTCATTACTAAACTTAACAACAGGAAAAAGGAAATTGAGTATGACGCCTCTTGCTTTTGGCGAAGGAGAAACAAAAGGACGAATTAAGAATATCATCAATTTTAAAAAACCAAATTCTTATATTATTATAATAGCTTTGCTTATACTTGGAGTTGTTTTTATTGGATTAATGACTAATCCTAAGAAGGACTCAGAAGATTTTGCCAAAGCGTTTCTTGAAATAGTTACAAATCCTGAAGACTTAGAATCTACAAAATACTTTCGTGATGTTTTGTATTCTGAAACAACGAGTCAATATAGTATGAAAGATTATATTGATTCATTAAAAAAGGATTACGGATATTTGATGACTGATAAAGCTTACGATAATGCTGTATCAAATAGGTTTATACCTTGGGCGGAAATAATAAGAGAAGATACAAATAATAACATTAAAGTTGATTCAATTGATTTATTTGAAATGGACGTTTATGACGATGGAAGAGTCTACTATGGTTATTTATTATCACTTAGAGTATTCTTCGACGATGGAGGAAATGAAGCTGTAACCGTATCAGGTGATATTGTTATGATTGAAGAAAATAGTTCTTGGATAGTAGATGCATTTAGGTGGAATTCGAATTATCAAGATCTTAATAAGCTATTGTTACCTATTCCAACGACAGAAGGCACAGGTATTCTTGAATCAGAAGAAATACCAGAAATGATTAGTCTAATAGAGGGGGTATGGGTTAACACCGATAAGGAAATTATTGTAGAAATTGATGAAGGTGAAATAATTGGAGAGATTAGATCAGATGACATTTTTGATATAACAGGTAAATATAATATAGAAAATTCTAAGATAGTTGGTTCAAATTATGCATATTTTGAAGATGTTCTTGTTGTTAAAATTGAAGATAAGTGGATATTATTTTCCTCAATTGAAGAATGGGCAAAGGATAATAATATAGATATATCAGGAGGTTTTATGTCTATAGGTTATGATTTATCTCATGAAGCAACAATTTTTGGAGATTTAAATAAAGAAGAGATAAATAATATAACAGAAGAAATAATGGCTGAAGTCGAAGAAGATGATGACTATGAAAAAAACAAAGATTTAATAATTGAAAAAGTATTTAAAGATAATGTGATAACAGATCCTGATAAAATAAATGCTGCAAAATCAAAACTTATAATATCTAACTAATATTAGTTGTGTATTAGTAGATGATGCACAATCAATTTAAGCTTATGGAGGAATGAACAATGAATAAGAAATTTAAAATAGTATCAATATTTATTGTATTAGTGATACTACTTGTAGGTTGTAACGATAAATCCGCAATAATTGGTGAGTATCATAACTTTGCAGATTATGATTTTAAAGGAATGGATATAATGCCTTATGATAATATGTCAAATATGAAACGGTTTTCAAGATCAGAAGCACAGGAGATTTATGATTACCTTTTAACAATCAGATCTGAAGAAAGTGGTATGTTAACTGAAGACAATACGCCTGCAAAGCCAGGTGTAAATCCTTATTACATAATTGCTTTGTATTTTGAAGAAAATGATTATAGTGTAACTGTTGGTGAGAATTATATATTAATTTTACTTAATGATGCATATGATTCAGTTGAGGAAGTTTCAGAAAATACAAGAATACACTTCGTAAACGAAGAAATAATGAATGAATTTATTGAAATGATAAACAGTCTAATTAATGATAATTAATTTATATATCATTAAATAAAACAGAAAATAATAATTAAAAGAAAGATATCGCACTTTTTATATTATGTGACACAAGTAATTTAAAAGTTTGATTGAAAGGATCCTTTAAAGTAAAGAAGCAATTTCCAATCAGTAGCTTATACATAGAAAGCATTACTAAAGGAACTGAGAATTGTATTTTAGAGTGACACGGTTATGTATCGCAATTAAAGTCTTAAGATTAACTTAACATGTATTACTATGTCCTAATATAATAAAGTTTTGACTCTATTATAATAAATATTTGAGTCCAACATATTCTCACTAAAACATCACCTTCCTTTTCATCTTTTTCTTGAAAAAAGAGAGAAAAAGCAATAGGAAAAGATTGAATAAAAGAGAGAAAGGAACAGGAAGAAAAAAGAGGAAAATACGAAGCAATGCAATTGTATAAACATAGAATTTGCAAACCTTGTAGGCGACTGTGGGGCCTTAGGATACGATTGACAAGGGTGAGCAATTGAGAAAATAATACAAGTAAAAGAGTTTCAGGCGGTTGCTATGGTTAGCCATCCTTTAGATAAAAGATGCGTGATGGAAATAAGCGATGATAAGCGTACTCAAGAAGAAAAATTTCAAGTACTCCATGAGTTTCTTGAACAATCAGTTCCTGCATTTCAGCTTTTTCACATGGAAGTATCAAAGACCATGCGACAACGCTCAGATATAAATATAGTTGGAAGAAATGAAAAATGTTCATGCGGAAGTGGGAAAAAGTTCAAAAAATGTTGTGGTCAAGATTTATACTATGAGCATCTACACCACATTATCCATCTAGGTGATAGAATTATTTTTTATAAGAACTAGTTAAAATGGCACCCTACATTGACTTTCTAGAGTGCCTTGTTTTTTATCTATTCCACTATATCAACTGTCAGTCCAGATTTGAATTCCACAGTGAATTTATCCTCGCAGGTAGTGACTTTTCAATCAATCTCCGAACATGATATACTAATCATAGTAGGAGATAGTGGAGCCAAAAGCAAAACTATAAAAATGCTTAGAACTGAGTGCATTAAGAGTCGAGACAAAAAATATATAAAGGAAGATGCCAATGAATAAACAAAATAAAAAGAAAAATAAAGAATATTATTTTTCTAAGAGACTTTTGGAAAAATTGGAACGAATAGATAATCATCCTCTTACATTGGTAGAGGCACCATCTGGTTTTGGAAAAACAACAGCTATACTAGAATACTTGAATTCAAATAAGTCCCACGCAGTGCAACATTGGTACACTTGTCTAGGCGAAACACCAACAAAGTCGTGGAAGGGTATTTGCGACATGTTCAGCGTTATTGATGATGCGGTAGCTTCACTTTTAAGAAAGTTAGAATTTCCAAACGAAGATACGCTAGTAGATATAGCACTTTCTTTACGTGAACTTCGCTGTGAAAGGGAAACTTTTTTAGTTATTGATAACTATCAGCTTTTGAAAAGTGAGATTCCAAGACGTATTATAAATGCTTTTTCAACACATGACAATGCCAATTTACATATCATCTTTATTACACAACAATTGAAACAGAATGATAAAATTACAGTTAACTATGCAAATATTTACCAAATTAATAATAAAGATTTATTATTTGATAGAAAGGACATAGTAATATATTTTAGAATGGCAGGTATTCGATTGACAGGAGAAGAACAGACGATCTTATATAGTATTACTGAAGGTTGGGTATTGGCAATAAGATTGCAAATGACTAATTATAAGCAGGTAGGAACATTTGCACGTACTTCTGACATTGAGCAGCTTGTAAAAATGGCTGTTTGGAATTTACTTTCTGATGATGAAAAAAAATTTTTGCTTTTAGTATCCGTTCTTGATGGGTTTACCATCCGTCAAGTTCAAATCATGATGGATGAAGATATTCTATCGGAAAATATAGTGAGACTGATAGATGAAAATGTATTTATACGATTTCTACCTGAGAAAGATATGTATACTTTACATAGCGTTTTACTAGATTATTTAAGAAGTAGATTTTATAATCATCAGCCAGAAGGATTTCAGACGATTATGTTGAGAAGAGCGGGGAAAGCTTGCACTTTTGTTGGAGATTACTATGCCGCAGCACAATTTTATTATAAAATACAAGACTATGAAGCTATACTTTCTTTACCATTTGATGGAATATATCTTAATAATCAAAAGGAAAGAAATGTATTGGACTTTATAACGGAGCTAGTTTACAATTGTCCAGAGGAACTCTTTCGCAAGTATCCACTGACTAGTTTAGGGTTTGCTTTTAATCTATATATGGGCGGAAAGCGTGAACCTTATACCAGATTAAGAAGTTTAGTTGCTGATATGATTCAAAATTCAGAAGGGATTTCTGAAACAGACTTTAAACGGATTAAAGGCGAGTTTGCTTTGTTGACATCCTTTGATGATTACAACGATATCAAAAAAATGAGTGAGGGTCATCGTACTGCTTTGGAGTATCTGAATGGTCCTAGTCTATTTTTAATTCCAAATACTCCTTGGACATTCGGGAATGTTTCTGTGCTAAATATGTTTTGGAGGGAAACGGGTGAACTAGAAAAAGAACTTGATGATATGGATAAGTGTATGCCAATTTATTCTATGATAGTACAGGGACATGGAGTAAGTGCTAACATAGTTATGCGAGCAGAGGCGCTTCTTTTGAAAGGTGCCGATGGAGCCGCGGAGGCTTTATGTCACAAAGCATTATATTTAGCTAGAAGCAAAAAACAGATAGTATTATGTCTTTGTTCCGAGCTTTTGCTTGCACGAATTGCAATACTAAGGGGAGATGTAGATGCTTATCAAGTGGCTTTAAATAGTTTGAACGAGTATACAGCTCCAACGGTAGACCGTTTTGTACTGCGTGCTTTAGAGCTTTGTACAATGTCACTTAAGTTGACATTGGGTGAAACAAAGGAGTTAGCTGATTGGATTTATGATTTAGAGAATATGAAAAAGGTTTTATACATAAATGCAATACCCTATGGCCATTTACTTTATGGCAAAATCCTTTTAATAGAGAAGAGGTACAATGAACTATATGGTCTATCGGGGTTAATGATAGGCATGGCTGAGGGAATGAATTATTTGTTGCCTCAAGTATATCAGTTGATCTTTTTTGCGGTTGCCAAGTACAGGCAGGGTCAGCGTGTAGAATCACAAGAAAGTTTAGTAAAAGCTCTTAATATTGCACTACCGGATAAAATATATTTGCCATTTGCAGAATATGGTAAAGAGATTCTACCTTTGCTGAAATCGGTACATTTGGAAGTTTCTAATAGGGAAAGATTGTCTGATGTCATACTTCTTTGTGGACGTCAAAATATTGGAATGGAAGCTATAAAGAGAAAGTTTTTTTATTCGAAAATTGTTTTGACGCCTCGTGAACGTGAAATTGCCTTGATGGCGAAGGATGGACTTACTGTAAAACAAATTGCTGAGAGTCTATTTATTTCTACTAATACTGTGAAATCAGCATTGAAAATCATTTATGACAAGCTTGGTGTTCATTCTAAAGTTCAGCTTACTAGGTTAGATTTCTAAATATTTACTAAAAAATGTTCGCAGCTTGCTGTGGACATTTTTTAGTATGCATATAAAAATGGAACCAAAATAATTGAAAACCACCCTAATGGGTGGTGTATTAAAAGATGTTCTATTGTATGCTGATTAAAAGGGAAAGATTTTTTTGAATAGGAGGTTAAATCTATGGGACAATACGACAATTTCATTCAAAGTGTGCGGGCATTGCCAGGCTACTATATTGAAGTGATTATGCAAACTGGTGCTGTTATCCATTATAACTTTATTTCTCAACTGTGTATTCCAAGGTTCAATGCTCTTCAGGAAGAGAAGGTGTTCCAAAGTGTTCGCACTGACGGTGATTATCTCTTGTTCAGTAGAGACAATCTGGATTGTACACGTATTACAGCAAAAGAATTTATGGATATGTTAATGGTTAATACATCTCAGAAATAGGTTGAGAGGGCTAATGGTTATAAGATAAGTTTAATTAATTATATATTGAATGATGTTAAAGTGGAAGTCATGATTTTAAAGGAGGAAAGGTGATGAAGATTATTAATAAGACACTGGCAATTTTATTGGGAATTAGTATTTTATTAATAGGGTGCTCTAGCAATGAAGTTACACCACAAGAAAATCAAGGAAGTAAAGCTGTGGTGGAAAATGAAATAGCAATGCTCTATACTAATATGTCTGCAGGATTTAAATCAGATTTTAAAACTCATCCATTTGAATACACGGGTGATTTGACAGTAGAAAAGTTGGCTCAAGGGCTTTCTGAATTGACGGGACTAGACTTCTATATTACTACTCAAGATCCCAACGATAATTTAAAAGAAATTACAATTGACTGGGATCAGAATTCTACGCTGATTGCAAATCTTGATGACCGAGAACAGAAAGATGATTTTTTCTTATTTGATGAAGACTCAATGCGTTGGTTTATGCTGGACAGCCTATGGTATACGGTGATTGAAAACTTAGATTATGAAAATGTCTACTATACCATGAATGGCGGTTGTAATTTGGAATTTGATAATCTTTATCCTATTAAAGAGTTCCCAAGTAATATAATCTACATGGGCAGTGCGTTTTATTATGCACATGCAGACACTCATAATGGTGAAATTCTTAGTGAGGAGGATGCATTTGCGCTTGCAGAAGATATAATGCAGGAGAGAGGTGATTTCAGCACCGTAATCCTATCAGACGGTGAGGAAATTATAGATGGAGAACATGCTTACATTTTCTCAACAGGTGATTACTCAGAAGATGGGCAAAAATTTACTGCTATGTATCATTATGCTGTCAGTGACAGGGGTAATATTTATTATTTAGATGTTTTATCGGGTGCTGATTGGATTCTGAATAATAATGAAACTAGTAGTAAAGTGGATTTTTCTGTATTTACTGATATTAGCAGTGCTGAAGTAGAAAGTTTTGTAGAGGGAGTACAGTATGATCTTATAAATGAAGAATGGACTTCGTTAGCTTCAAAAATATCATATCCTATTGATATTGGTTCAAAAACCTTTGAGACAGAGGATGAATTTGCCATTTATGATATAGGAAGCTTACTTTCGGATGATTGTAAAACCTTTATTGCACAAACGGATTGTACTAATCTTTTTGCTAATTATGAAGGCGTTATGATTGCAAACGGAAAGATATGGATCACAGAAATCTTTAATGAAGACATGAGTTCACGGGGGCTTAAGGTTTATGTGTGGAACCCATGATAACAAAGATCTGTGGTGAAGAAAGTTAATAAATAATGACAGATTTTTAAGGAGGGTTAAAGAATGTTCATATTTTTTGCGATTTTTGGTTTGATTGTTTTAATCACTGGTATTATTCTCAAAATGAAATCCAAGAAAAAAGTATGGAATATCTTAATAGGGCTTGGAATTATGGGTGTCATTATTTCTCTAATACTATTTATATGCACCATTTTGTTGGTATATGGACAAGATGACAATATTCCAAGCAGCTCAATTGATTCAATTGACATTGACATTTACGTGTGTGATTATATGCCATGGTGAAGATGAGATTTGCTGATGAATATATTATGTTTTACATTATGAAAGGGAGGAATATTATGAAAAAGTCGTCTAAAAGAATATTAATGTTTTGTATATCTTTATTAATGGTATTATCAAATACTATATCTGGGTATACACCGGTAATGGCAGCAAGTGGTAATAGTGTTATAGTGGTGAGCAAAAATAAAAGTTATAAGAAGGATGACGGAAATTTTTATATGAGTTTCAATTTTACGAATAATGATAAATTAATAGAAGGTTTCAATTTTCAACCTATATTGCTTAACTCATCTGGAAAGATAGTGGTTAAATGGAAACCTTTTTCTGTAAGTTCAGGACAAAGTTTTAGACGTGACTTTGGATATAATTATGGTCAGCTTCCTACTGGAGAGTCTACTTTTATTTTGACTGCTAAGTCATCGTCAAATACTCTTCAAACTTATGGATGGAAGTATAAAATTAAGCATACATGTTCATCTGCGATTTCTTTCAAGCCTTTTGAAAAAGTTATAGATTCTAAAGGGATAGAACGAAATAAGTTTAGTATTCAGTGTACAAATATAAAAGGCAAAGAATTGACTATAAAGATTATTGATAGTAATGGAAATCTTGTTTTTGAGCAGATTGGACCAGCCAGAAAGACTAACAATGAGGTTGGGTGGTTTGCTTGGGACGGATATGCCAATATGGGTTCGTGGGATAAATGTAAATCAGGTCAATATACAGTAGAAGTTCATTATTCAGGCGGTAGTAAAATCATCCAAAACACTTATAATTTAATTATCTAGGAGGTAGAGACATGAACAAGTTATTCAATTTATTTGGAGTTTTATTAACCATTATTATTTTTTGTGTGGGATGTGAACAATCGTCAGAAACAATCTCAGAGGATCCTCAATCAAAAGATATCACGGTAACTAGCTCTTCTGAAATGTCCAGTGTGTCATCAGTGGTCTGGGAGACTTTGTCTGGAGAATTTACACGTAATGACAGTAGTCAATATAACAATGCTTCTCTTCAGATGAAGTATCTTTCCAACGATTGTGTGATGTTTGAGTTTAGGCTTATGGAGGGTAGTGAATCGCAAGATTGGGCAGATACGTTGATATTGCCTTTTATACTTTTAGTGGATCAGAATGGAGTGGGTCACTACGAATCTGATCCAGATGCTACAAACCCAATCACTATTGACTTTTTATTGTCAGAGGAGGGGCAGCGAATAACAGTTACTCACACTGGGGATGTGTCAATTTCTCCTGATGGTGTTTATGACTTTGTGTCCGAAGGGTTGGAGTTAAGTGAGCGTTCGGCAACGGCAATTCTTGATCATTTACCTACTGCAGCAACTAGCTTAAATAGCAATAATGGAGCATATACAATCCAATATCCAGATGCACTTGTTTCTGACTGGTTCTATCCTGTGGAGGTAACTTTTGACGACAACGGTGTGGCACTGGCAAAATTTATAATTGCTAAGGATCTTAGTGCAGTCTATCGTGTAGATGAAGACATAGATCCTGTATTAATCTTTGGTTCAGCACAACCTATGCTTGATTGTGAAACAATTCAATATAATAATATAGATTTAGAAGAAACAGATGAAGATGGAGCATATATTGAAGAATCATACGAAATGCTACCTTTAGTTTCAGTGGTATTAGAAGATGGTATTGCTTTACTACCTAGAACAACTACTGAATTACATCCAACAATGCCATGGGAAGTTCCATATACATTAACGGTAGAGTCTTCAGATATTTCAGTAATAACAGTAGATGAAAATAGTATAGTCACAGCGATTTCTGAAGGAGAAGCAACATTATCTGGTACACTTTATATAGATGATGGTCAAAAAGATTTTTCTATCGATCTAATAGTTAGTGGAGAATTAGAGTTTGAGAGTGTGTATACAGAATAGAGGTTTAGCTTAAAAACTGGAGAGGTAGTAAAATGGTAAAAATCCTACATATAAGACCGGTAAAATAGTACTAGCAGTATTATTTGGCTTTATATTACGAATAAGAAGTTTTAACGAACTTAACTATATGATTAAAAACGATGAATTTAAAGAAGAGTAATTATTCCTAATAGTATAAAACACAAACAATAAAATAAAGTGCTATTTTGGGGGGAGGTATACTCAAAATCAAGTAATAGCATTTTATAACATGTAAAGTCTAAGTAATTATTATAAAAAACAACAATAATAAATTTTAAATTCCAAAGGCTAAATCTCTCGTATAAAGAAGAACATAAGCAACTAGAAGTTAGGTTCTAGCAAGGTATATAAAACACTAAAAAAAGCGATCGTTAAATAAATAGAAGTTAAAATAGATTGCAGATTTATCTGTAATCTATTTTCTTACGTAAAAACATATGAGCTTTATGTTATAATCAAATCAAGATAAAAAGAAACTAGAAATCTAGTTGAGGTAGAGGCAAGGGATAGATATAGAAATCTCAAAGTAAAGGGAGTTATGGTTTGGATAAATTACAAAAAATTATAGAAGAAATAATGGAAGAAGAAACCCTTATATATTCAGTACTTAGCAATTTAAAAGATAAATCTAAAGATACATTTACCAAAGTTAGTATAAAACCAGTATTAATAAAAAATGAAAAATATATTCAATTGGCTTACGAATACAAAGACAAAATAATACACAAAAATCTTAAAAATGATGAATTTATAATAGAGTATAAACAACTATTTTTAAACCATTTTAAGCAAGGTATGATATTTACACTAGATGCAGATTATCAAATACTAATAAGCAAAAAAGGTAAAGTAAGTATATTCAAAAAGAAACCGACTAGAAGTATTATAGATTTAGACCATAATAGGAAAAAAGCATATATTATAGAAGAAGGGATTCCATGTGATTTTTTAATAGAGCTTGGGGTCATGAGTCAAGATGGTAAAGTTTTCAGTAAAAAGTATGATAAATTTAGACAAATAAATAAATTTTTAGAATTAGTATCAGATGTGGTTTATAAAATAGAAGATAAAGAAAAGATTAATATAGTTGACTTTGGTTGTGGAAAATCTTATTTGACTTTTGCTTTATATTATTACTTGAAGAAACTTTTAAATTTAGATGTAAATATTATAGGACTAGATCTAAAAAAAGATGTAATTGAATTATGTAATAATTTAGCACTAGAGTTAGACTATAAAGGGTTACAATTTATAAATAAGGATATTAGGGATTTTGAAGAATTAGATAAAGTTGATATGGTAGTTACACTCCATGCCTGTGATACAGCTACAGATGAAGCCTTGATTAAAGCTGTTAGCTGGAACACGGATATCATATTATCAGTACCTTGTTGTCAACATGAATTGTTTAATAAGATTGAAAATAAAACTATGACACCTATGCTGAAGCATGGGATAATAAAAGAAAGACTATCTAGTCTAATAACAGATAGCTTAAGAGCAAATGTTTTAGAAATACTGGGATATGATACCCAACTTTTAGAATTTATAGATATGGAGCATACACCTAAAAATATAATGATAAGAGCTATAAAGTCTGCGAATCCTAAAAAGATAGATACATCAGAATACTTAGAATTTAAAAAAAGTTGGAATATAGATAATTCTTATATTGAGCGCAGAGTTAAAGAAATCTTAGGTAGAACTATTTTATAGGAAACAATAAGTGGCAATATATCAGTTGTATTATAAGTATTATTATTTTAAAATCAAGTTTACTCTCATTTCTAAATTTTTTTTTAGGAAGGGGAGTTTTTTATTTTAATTTACATTTTCACTATATTCATATTTAGGAGCAACAAATTTCTATATTATAACTATACTAGCCGTTACGGCTAGGTTCAAAAGTTAAAATTATTGATATAATCAAAGTTGAAATAAGATAAGCTTTAAAATCTCAAGAATGAAAATAGCAAAAAAAAGGGGTTGGATTAAATGAAAAAAAGCCTTGTTTTTACATTATTATTACTTTTACTAGTAAATATCTTTGTATCAAACAAGTGGAATGTAGTAAGTGCAGTGGAGGCAGATCTAATATGGTTAGACAAGGAATATGCTAGTATAGGCAATTTTTCAGAAGGTTTAGCTCTAGTATCGATTAATAACAAATATGGCTACATAAATAAGTTGGGCCAAGAAGTAATACCATTAAAATATGATTATGTCTATGATTTTTCAGATGGATTAGCACAGGTAAGCTTATATAGAAAGTGGGGTTATATAGACAACGAAGGTAAGGAAGTAATTCCAATTAAATATGTTTTAGCTGATGCTTTTTCAGAAGGTTTAGCAACAGCAGCATCATCAGGTGAATCGGGTATTAAATGGGGTTATATAGACAAATCAGGAAATGAAGTAGTGCCATTAAAATATGATAGCGCGAAGAATTTTTCAGAAGGTTTAGCTCTAGTGTCATTAAATTATAAGTATGGTTATATAGATAGGGCGGGAAATGAAGTACTGCCATTAAAATATGATCTTGCCTGGGAATTTTCCGAAGGCTTTGCTGCAGTATATTCAGATGATAATGATAAATTTGCTTATATAGATAAATCGGGAAATGAAATAACACCTTTCAAATACGATGCTGCCTGGGAATTTTCCGAGGGATTTGCTGCAGTACATTTAGATAATAAGGTGGGGTATATAGATAAAACAGGAAAAGAAGTTATTCCTTTTATATATGATCAAACAGGTGATTATGATGAACGATTTGCGGAAATACCAATGGGATATGATAGGCCTTGGGCTTTCTCAGATGGCTTAGTCAAGGTAGAATTAGATGGTAAGGCTAGCTATATAGATAAAGAAGGTAAGGAAGTAATTCCATTAAAATATGATGATACAAGGAGTTTTTCTGAGGGGTTAGCAGCAGTAGGATTTAATGGAGATTATGGTTATATAGATAAAGAAGGTAAGGAAGTAATTCCATTAAAATATGAAGATGCCTATGACTTTTCCGAAGGGCTAGGACATGTAATATTAGATGGTAAGGATATTTATATAGATAAATCAGGAGAAGAAGTTCTATCGTTAGAATACGGTTGGGCAGAACCTTCCTCTGAAGGTGTACTTTTAATACACAAAAATGATGAAACAGCTTTATTCAATAATCCCTTGTTAGCAGAAGGAGATTCAATGGAAGAAATAGAAGTAGGAGAAGAAGATAAAATAGAAATAGAGGAAGAGGAAATGCAAGAACCAGAAAACACTGTAATTGAAACTAAGGTAATTGAAGACCCAGTGGAAAATAAAGAAAAACCAGTAAATATTTATATAGTAATAGCAATTATTTCAGTTTTGGGGATTGTTTTGATTTTGATTGCTAGGAAGAAAAAAACAGAGTAACAAATCTTATATACATTTGAACTTTAATTTATAAATTTTGGGAGACATGTTTCCAGATTATGAAATTGCTTGGAATAGTTAGATAGAACCTGCTCGTAAGGGTTATGTGGGTACAATGTTTTTATATAAAAAGGAGTTAAAACCATCCTTTTTTATTCCATCAATTGGTGCACCAAGTACTATAAATATTGACACACCACTGATTGCAGGAAATAGTTCTGTCAAAGTTGGTGTTTTTTTATGTAACTGATATAATATGACAATGAAATAATTCTTAAAATAGCAATAGGTGGATACTATGTTAGAAATTGCAAGAATTGAGTGGAGTCGGGTGCCATATAATACAGTGATAGAAAAATAGAAGAATATTGACAAATGAAATTATACATCACGAATCTGTCTCAAAAAACACTCGACGCATGTAGAGATGGTAGTATTAATAACACGGGAAATATGTTCTAATACAATAAAGTTTTGACTCCGTTATAATAAATATTTGATTTCACCATATTTCCCAATAAGAAGGCTTCAAAAGATACTGTGGTTAAGACTTTCATGGAGCGGATTTAGATTTGTAAATTGATAATAATTTATAGTAATTAAAGATGGAGGTAAGTATGGATTTAGTTGTGAAGCGTTTTGAAGAATTAACAGTGGAGGAGCTCTATAAAATTTTAAAGGTAAGGTTTGATGTATTCGTTATAGAGCAAAATTGCATATATTCAGAGATAGATGGCAATGATCAGAATTCATACCATGTGTACCTTGAGAACGAAACAGGCATTAAGGCTTATTTAAGGGTAATAGAAAAAGGTGTGTCACATGAAGAGGTATCAATTGGACGAGTATTGACAACTGAAAGAGGAATTGGATTAGGGAAAGTAATCCTTTCTGAGGGCATAAAGGTTGCCAAAGAGAGAATGAAAGCAGATAGAATAATTATAGAAGCACAATCCTACGCTAAAGAATACTATGAAAAAGCTGGATTTATGCAAGTATCAGAGGAGTTTATAGAAGACGGAATTCCTCATGTCAAAATGGTATTAGATTAATATAAGGTAGTAATTAGGATCAAAACACCATAAAAATCATAGAAAAAATTCTCAGTTTTGATTAATAATACATCAGAGTATCTAATGGTATGAGAAGTATGTGAGTTGATGCTTGGCGATGAAAACATAACAGAGCTCGAAAATCCTTCTATGGCATCAGAAAATTTTGAATGAAATAAAACTGGTGTACAACAATGTATAAGGGTTGTTTTGTCAAGGGAATTATCATTTCCAGAGATTTATTACCAGCGTGCTGAATTTAAAATACATATTTGGGCTAATTGTTTGAGGGAGAAATGCTTAAACAGATAAAAGTTTCTTATGGTATTGTAATAACTTGGGCATCAAACGCACTGGAAGGTAAATCTTTGACTGAAAGTTAAACAAGGATAATATACAAAGAATATGCATAAGTAATTACCAGCTTATGTCATATGGAACTTAGCAAGGAGGTAGGATTATGAGCTTTATAAATATCACAATAGATAATATAGAAGAAGAACATATTTGTTGTGCAATTGCTGATAAAAAACATAAATGTGGTGTAGATATAAAGAAAGAATGGCTTAAAGAGAGGATTAGTGAAGGTCATATTTTCAGAAAGTTAGATGCAAGAGGGAAAGTATTCATTGAATACTCTCCCCTTGAAACAGCTTGGACTCCAGTCTTAGGAGACAATTATATTTATATTTATTGTCTATGGGTTTCAGGTAGTTTCAAGAAAAAGGGATATGGTAAAGAGCTTTTAGAATACTGTATAAATGATGCTAGAAAACAAAATAAGTCAGGAGTTTGTATAATCAGCTCCAAGAAAAAGAAACCATTTCTCAGTGATAAGAAATTCATGATTAAACACGGCTTTGAAACTGTTGATACTATTGATGATGAGTATGAATTGTTAGCAATGTCTTTTGATGGCACACATCCTCATTTTACTGATGATGCAAAAAATCAAAAGATAGAAAGTAAAGATTTAACAATATTTTATGGATTACAATGTCCTTATATTGCAAACTGTATCAAAGAAATCAAGGCCTATTGCGAAGCTAATGAGGTTAAAATTAATTTAGTAAAAGTAGATACTTTGGAAAAGGCAAAAGCTGTACCTTGTGTTTTTAATAACTGGGCAGTATTCTATGATGGAAAATTTGAAACTGTACATTTATTGAATGTGGGATATCTTAAAAAAATGCTGGGTCATGGAAAATAATTGCAGGGAATAATTCGGTTATAAACTACAAAAATGAATTCAATCTAGTGGTATTATGATTTATGAATGACTATTGCTGATAAGTTTCAATTAGTACTAAAAGGGTAAAACGATAATACATCTAAAAGAGTATCTGTAAGTAAAATGAAGGAAAATAAACATTGTATATTTGATTTTGTTTGGGGACCTTTAGTATTAGCGACTTGAAGCTATGCAGAGAGCACTCTATAATTTTATTAGGGGGTAATTTAATGGATACGTTTAATGATTTTAAAAACTCTTTTAATTATGGGAAACGGAATAATCTTAACTTCAAATTTATGTCTCTAATGACGGATGATGAAGCGGCTAATTTTATTGAAGAGTTGCTTAGTCTATCAGGGGAGTTACTGAATGAAGGTAATATAGAAAATGTTATTGAACATATATTTCAGGGTCAAAAATTTGCTTATTCTAGCCCATCAAAGTATGTTTATCAGGAAGGCCCATTTAATCCTTTTATTCCAAAGCTATCTGATGCTAAAATTGGTTTACTTACTTCAAGTGGACACTTTGTAGCGGGAGATGATCCGGCTCCATTTGGAATATCAGATATGACCCAGCAGGAAGCTATTAATAGAATAAGCGAATTTGTTAAAGAAAAACCAACACTTTCTTTCATTCCTAAGGATACTCCGGTCAACAAATTATGTGTTCGTCATGCTGGATATGATATAAGTGGAGCTCAAATCGACCCTGGTGTGGTTTTACCTATTCAGGAATTAAGTACGTTAGAACAGCAAGGGATTATTGGGGAATTAGCTCAAACGGTATATTCCTTTGTCGGAGCATGTTCGCAAGGAAAACTAAAGAAGGAAATTGAGAAAAAATGGATGGATCAAATTAAAGAACAGTGTATGGATGGGATTATACTGATACCCGTATGACCAGTTTGTCACGTGTCCGTGGGACATATAGCGCGAGCATTTGAAAAAAATGGAATTTCTACGGTTGTTATTGCTACTGAGGTATTTAAGGAAAAATTGATTTCTATGAGTTTACCTAGAGTGTTAATAACACCTTTTCCTAAGGGAAGACCAATAGGATATCCAGGAAATAGAAGACAACATTTGAGAGTGATTAAAGAAGCATTAAATCTATTAATTAATGCAACCGAGTCAAAAACAGTTTTAACCATTGATGAACCGTATTTATCCAAGGATTAATAAGTGAACTTGTCCTATTTCTCTTGACATTAACGTTACGTAATACTTTACTATTAAGTTAAGGGGGTGATGATATGGAATATTCAATAAAAAACCTGGCTGACTTAGCTGGTGTTACTACAAGGGCTTTGAGATATTATAACGAAATTGGATTGCTAAAGCCTAGTAGAATTAATTCATCTGGTTATCGTATTTATGGAGAAAAAGAAGTAGACCTACTTCAACAGATTTTATTTTATAAATCTATGGATATGAAACTAGAAGATATTCAGAAGGTTATTTCAGGACCAGGTTTTGATATTACCAAAGCATTAAAAAATCATCTCCAACAACTTGTTTTACGACGAGATCAACTTGATCAATTGATTTCGACTGTTGAAAAAACAATAGCTTATAATAAGGGAGAGTTAAAAATGTCAAATAAAGAAAAATTTGAGGGATTTAAAGAAGAAAAATTAAGTGATAATGAGAGCAAATTTGGAGAAGAAATTAGAGAAAAGTATGGCGAAGAAACTGTTGTAGCTTCTAATCAAAGATTTATGAATATGAGTGAAGATGAATTTGAGAATATGAAGAATACTGAAAATGAAATGTTTGAATCTTTGAAGGAAGTTGTTAAAACAAAAGATTTGGAATCGCAGGCTGCTAAAAATGTATATGAAAATCATAAAGCTTGGTTAAACTTTACATGGGCGACTTATTCAGTAGAAGCCCATATTAGATTAGCTGAAATGTATGTGGAAGATGAAAGATTTTCAAATTATTATAATGATAGAGCAGGAATAGAAATTGTTAAAGTACTAAGAGATATTATTATTAAATATGCAAAGTAATTATAGATTATGAATTACACAGATTACTCATTAAACTAAAAAGGAAAGGATAATCTATGAATACAAATAAAAAGAGCTATTTAGAAGTTCATATGGCAGTCTTTTTATTTGGGTTGACTGGATTGTTTGGTAAATTTATTGAACTGAGCCCGTTTATTATTGTATTGGGTCGTGTGTTTGTAGCTGCATTATTTATACTGTTATGGTTAAGGCTAAGTAAAGAACCTCTTAGACTTAACCATAATTCTGATTATAAAAAACTTGTTTTTATGGGAGCTATTTTAGCAATTCATTGGACAACTTTTTTTGCTGCGATTCAACTGTCAAACGTAGCAATTGGAATATTGACATTCTCGACATTTCCTGTATTTGTTAGTTTGTTTCGTCCACTTATTGATAATGACAAGATATCAAAGAAAGAAGTTGTGTTCGGTTTTATTACCATAATCGGTATTTTGTTTATTATTCCCTTAAAAGATGTATTTAGCGATACTATGGCAGGTAGTATAACCGGAATTTTTTCTGGAGCAGTTTATGCCATTTTTACAATATTTAATGAAAAATTGGTAAAGACTTATAGTGGGAAAAAAGTTGCTTTCTATGAACAAGCAGCGGCAACTGTGTTTTTATTACCTAGTTTTTTTATAATACAACCAGTTGTTACGACAAAGGATATCATATTGATTATTCTGCTAGGAACTTTGTTTACCGGTGTGGCTCATACAATGTTTATTAATGGCCTTAAGCAGGTTTCTGCCTATATGGCTAGTATTATAACCATGTTAGAACCTCTATATTCTATAGTGTTGGCTTATTTATTGCTTGGTGAAAAATTAAATGTAAATACGCTTATTGGTGGTATTATCATCCTTTCAACAGTTGTGTTTATATCTTTGGATAATTTAAAAAGAAAAACAATTTAACAAGGGTTAGCCTTTAATGGTGTTTTAAATGGTAAAGATGGACAAATCCAGCCAGGAGTCATGATTACTAGAGCTGAATGTGCCAAAGTAATAGACGTACTGATGCAAAACCTTGAATTTATAGATTGATATAAACAACTAACTTAAAAAAGTATAATTTTATGCTAAAAAACGCATTTAAATCGATGGGTGTACAAGGTACACTTTAGTCGGTATAAAAGCGTTTTTTATTGTATTGCGTATGATTTTTTTGTAGAAGCAAGATTTAATTATTTGTTTATGGTAGGCCGATTCCCATGCTTATTTGATTTTATCTAGAGTAAGCTTGAGATGAAACGATTGAGGGGTTATATGGTTTTAAAGTTGCTATTACTTCATTAGTTGTAAATAATTACTTTTAGTAACACTTTTGCCATAGATTATATGGCCAGGTTCTATATTAGTTCTATAATAAGACATAGTAAAATGAAGGTGCGGTCCGGTAGAGAAACCTGTTGATCCAACTGCTCCAATAACTTGTCCGCGTGTTACTAATTCGCCATTGCTAACAAATAATTTATCTAGGTGAAAGTAAACACTAAATAGCCCTTGACCGTGGTCAATAACTATGGTGTTGCCAGTTAGGGTTAGTGACATAGCCAATGTAACCTTACCTGAGTTAGTTGAAACCACATCTGTTCCTCGAGGTGCGGCAATGTCGAGTCCAGAGTGTCTGTAAGTTGTCATTGAACCATTTACAGAACGTGTTTCACCAAATTCAGTGGTAAGTCTACCTTTATTTGGCAATAGAAATGACTCAGTATAATACTTTACAGGTGATGAGATATCCCTTGAAGGATTGAAATATTTTCTATATTCTTCGTAGGCAGCATCTGTTCTTGTGTTGGATTCAATACTGCTATCAACCTTTAGATGTTGAACTCTGAAATCTCTTGAAAGGACTTCAATATTTTTTGTTGTAAGATTGCCTGTTTTTGTATTAGTAAAATTAAGGCTATATAGGCCTGCTTTTGTGCTGTAGTTGGTTGGAATATAGCCTTGAATAAGGCCATTGTTATCATACCATTTAAAGTCAGGATATAAGTCTTGTACTAAGGATATTAAAGAAGTGTTAGCAGCATGATAAATAGTTATTGTTAAGACATCACCTTGTTCAAGTTTATTATTTGAAATTACGATATTTTCCGCAAGCTCATTTGCTGATATAATACCAAGTTTTACCATCAATCTATAGGACAAAATAGTAGCTTCTGCCCTGGTAGCATATTGCTTAGGAAGGAATGTTTTGTCAGGATAACCGGTTATGAAATCCAGAGCAACAGAGGAGATTGCGCTTTCGTAATACTTAGTCGATGCTTTGTTAAAGTCATTTAAACTCGCACGTGCTTTATTGACATCCAAAGAATTAATAGAAAACCCAGAGTTAATGTATGCATTGACTACAATACTAGCCATTTCTTCTCTGGTAATGTTTTTGTTAAATGTATCTTCATCCATATCTCCATACTCATTATAAGTGATAAGGTCATTTTCAAGCGCAGTTTGGATATAAGCTTGTCCCCAGTATTCCCATCTTGATCTAGCCCTCACATCAAGATCTTGAGAATTAACTATCATGGCAATAAATTCAATTCTTTTGATATTATCATTGGGTTTGAAAGTATTATCGGGATAACCAGAAACAGTTTTGTAGGATGAAGCTGTTTCTATATATGATTTTGCCCAGTGGTTATCAATATCACTGAAATCTGAAGCCAAAGAAGGTGTTTCAAAGGTTATAATGGATGCGAAAACAATTACGATTGCAAGTATTAAACTTAATATTCGTTTTTCGTTTTTATAAGTCATCTATTTTACCCCTTTCATATATTTCACATTGGATTATAATTACATTCTAATTATACTATATCTTATTCGGGATACAATTGCATTATAATGTATGCAATTACTTGATTATAAGTAAGATGCATTGTCTAACATCAAAAAAAACATATTAATGTAAAAAATGTTATAGAAAGTTTATATTTAGTTTTTTTTTGAAACAACGTTGGATTCTCAGTAGTTTTAGATTAATTATTTTTTGTGTTTAGTATCATGTTAAAGTGGGTGCGTTGACTCCCGTAAAAATACTATGGTATTATGCAAGCAACAGGTATTTCTATTTGATTTTAGAAGGCTACCTAATAAATGTATAGGGGGTTAATTAATATAATTTAGTTTGGTATAGATAAAGATAGTTCACTTGTCAGCACAATATAGTATTACAACAAATAGCAATAAAATTAAAAGCGAGATAGCATATTTTGTATAGTATCTCAAAATAGATATAAATAATAAGATTATATTAGAGGAGGCTTTTTGATTGAAAAGAATTATTACAACAATGTTAGTTTTAGTTATATTAGTTTTACCAATGAATACTTTGGCTGCTGATTTTGCAGATATGCCAGAGGATTGGTCAACAGAAGTATTAGAAAAAGCAGTGGAGAATGGTTTGCTAAAAGGTTCTGATGGAAAGATTATGCCAAAAGACAATCTTACAAGAGCTCAAATGGCTACAGTTGTAAATAGAAGTTTTGGTGCTTATAAAGAAGCTTCATTGGCAAGATTTAACGACGTGCGAGCAGGTGAGTGGTATTATACTGAAATGGCAAAAGCGGTTAATATGGGAACATTTGAAGGTAGCAACAATATGTTAAATCCTAATGAGAGCATTACTAGAGAACAAGTATTTGTTGTTATAGCACGAGCTTTAAAAATCGAACCTATAGAGGAATATCCAGCTGGATTTGAAGATCTAGATCAAATATCAACCTGGGCAAAAGGTGAGATATATGCAATGATTGAAGCTGGATATATTCAAGGTTCAAATAATATGCTTAATCCAAAAGCCTATGTAACAAGAGCAGAATTTGCAAAACTTCAGGACAATATTGTAAAAGAATACATAAGCCTACCTGGGGAATATACATCTGTCGCAGAAGGCAATGTAATGATAAATTCTAAAGATGTAGTCTTAAAAGATGTTGTAATTGAAGGGGATCTAATAATTGGCGATGGTGTTGCTGATGGAGATGTTACCCTAGTAAATGTAAAAGTAAAGGGCAGGATGGTAGTAAGAGGTGGGGGAGAAGATTCTATTAAGATTATCAAAGAAAAAACAACGGATAAGAGAACTGAATCAAGCAAATCAGAAGAATCAAAAGAGGTGGTTGTTCCAGAAGTAACTAAACCAGTTGAGACTAAACCAGTTGTGACTGTACCAGAAACATCTACACCAAAAATTACATCTGCATTTAATCAAGCGTATCAAGAAAATTATTCAGTAGATTCTCTAGCGAAGATTGAAAGCAATGCAAGAAACGCTTATGTATTACTGGATCCAGACTCATCAGCATCAGTAAATGCGATTTCGAAAATAAAAGCAAATAACAATGTTGTTGCGGCATATATTTCAGTAGGATCAGGTGAAAACTGGAGATCTGATTTCAATGATTTAAAACCATTTCTAGTAAGTAAACAATGGGGAGAATGGGCAGGTGAATATTTCGTTAATGAAGTAACTACAGGAATTTTACCGGTAATGAAGAAAAGAATAGATAGAATAGCAAGTCTAGGATTTGACTGGATTGAATTTGACAACATGGACTGGGCATTTGACAGTCAAATGAGAAGAGAATATGGATTTAAAGCTACAGAGCAGGAAGCAATAGCATATTACCAAGAGCTTGCTAGGTATGCAAATAGTCTAGGACTTAAAGTAATGGCTAAAAATACTGGTAGAGAAGCAGATTTATTTGAAGGCATTACTTGTGAATCTTATAATGATGATTTGAACTGGTGGTCTGAAAGTGAATTTAAGGATTTCCTAGCTCAAGGTAAATTAGGTTTAATTGTTCACTATAAAGAATCTAACCCAGAGGCAGCATACAAGAAGTATCAAGATATCTATGGTAAGAATTTACTGTTTATGGCTGAAAGTACTGCAACTAAAGAGTATGTTAATTTCGTTATAACAGGAAATTAATGCACATAAATTAAGTATTATATAATAAGCAGCTTAGAAGAGTGAAATCTTCTAAGCTGTTTTTGTTTGAGCCTAGCGTAAAGGTAATGCGAAACTCTTATCTGATAAAATTAACAGAATATAGATTTATCTAGATCATGCTTTGCTTCACACATATATTAGTAGGGTATATGGTTAGTGTATGTACAAACTGTAATAAGCAAAGAGGAGGTTTGGATATAAATGGATTTTACTATATTAGTTGGTGGAGCAGCAGGACAGGGAATGGATACATTTGCAAATATATTAGAGAAATCACTTAAGAGATGCGGATTTCATATATTTACTCACAGTGACTATATGTCAAGGGTAAGAGGTGGCCATAATTTTATACAAATTAGGTTTTCGGATAAACCCATCTTAACTTACACACAAAAAGTTGATGTCATATTTGCATTAAATGATGAGACAGTAAACATACATGAAAATAGGCTAAAGGAAAATGGGGTTATTATTTTAGATAAAGAATTATCTAAAGAGAAGGATCTTATACATTTACCACTTAAAAAAATGGCGGAGAATTTAGGGAATTCAAAAGTATCATCCACAGTAGGTTTAGGTTCGATATTAAAATATTTTGGTCTCCCAAAAGAAGAGACTAAAAAAATAATCAAGGAAGAGTTTAATGAGAAAATATCAGAGGTGAATTTAAAGGCTTTAGATGAGGGTTATGATTTAATAGAGACTAAACACAAATTAGAAACAAAAGAAGATAAGTCGATCTTAATAAATGGGAATAATGCAGTTGCATTAGGTGCAATTGCGGCAGGATGCAGATACTATTGTGGTTATCCCATGACTCCCTCTACTGGAGTATTAAACTATATGTCACATAAATCAGAGGAAATGGGAATAGTTATAGATCAAGTAGAAGACGAGGTAGCAGCTTTGAATATGGCGCTTGGTGCATCTTATACTGGAGTTAGAGCTATGACAGGATCATCTGGTGGAGGAATAGCTTTAATGGCTGAGGCATTTAGTTTAGCAGGCATAATTGAGACACCAGTGGTAGTTATAAATGTTCAAAGACCGGGACCGGCTACGGGGCTTCCCACAAGAACTGAGCAAGCTGATTTAAGATTTATGATACATTTAGGGCATGGAGAATTTCCGAAGATGGTGATTTCATTGAGAAATGGAGAAGATGCTTTTTATCAGACAGCGAGGGCATTTAACTTAGCAGAGAAGTATCAGATACCAGTTGTTTTATTAAGTGATCAAAATCTATCCGAAGCCATGGTTACTTATGATCCATTTGAATTTGAAAAAATAAGTATCGATAGGTATCTTTCAGGTGAAGAAAATATTGGTGAAGGTCAAAGGTACAAGAGATACAAGTACACAGAAGACGGGATTTCACCTAGAATAATACCTGGGAAAATAGAAAATCAAGTGGTACTAGTAGATAGTGATGAGCATGATGAATATGGTAATATAACAGAATCTGGGGTAGTTAGAATTAAAATGGTTGATAAGAGAGCTAAAAAGTTTGAGAATCTTAAAAAAGAGGTACAAGAACCGTGGTTAGTAGGTGTAGAAGACCCAGAACATCTAATTGTAGCTTGGGGATCTTTATATGGAGCTGTAAAAGATGCTGTAGAAAGACTTAATTCAGAAGGAGTTTCAATTGGAGCACTAGTATTTGGTGACATATGGCCACTTCCTACAGGTAAACTAAGTAAAATGTATAAAAAGGCTAAAAATTTAATCGATGTTGAACAAAATTCTACAGCTCAATTAGATAGTTTAATAAGAGAAGAAATGCTAATAAAATGTAATCACAAAATATTAAAGTATGACGGCAGAGCCTTTTCTGGAGAAGAAATATATAGTAGATTGAAAGAGGAGGTATTATAATGCAAAAAGAATATAATCTTTATGAACCATCTTGGTGTCCAGGGTGCGGAAATTATATGATAAGAACTGCATTGAAACAAGCTTTAGAAGAATTAGAAATACCGCCGCATAAAGTTGTAATTTCATCTGGGATAGGGCAAGCAGCAAAGATACCACACTATATAGGTGTAAATGGATTCAATGGGCTACATGGTAGGGCCATGCCACCTGCAATAGCTATAAAACTATCAAATAAAGATTTAACCGTAATAGTTGAATCTGGAGATGGAGACAATTATGGTGAGGGTGGAAATCACTTTATGCATGCAGTAAGAAGAAACATTGATGTAGCACATTTCGTTCACAACAATCAAATATATGGACTTACTAAAGGGCAGGCTTCTCCAACAACAGCAGAAGGACAAATTACGACATTGCAATTTGATGGAGTAAAGAGTAGACCTTTAGATCCACTAGCTCTCTCTCTGACACTTGGAGCTGGTTTTGTAGCAAGAGGATTTTCTGGAGATATACCTCATCTTGTAGATTTGATGAAACAAGCTATTACATTTAAAGGATATGCCCACTTAGATATACTTCAACCATGTGTGGTTTGGAATAAAGTAAATACATTTACTTGGTATAAAGACAGAGTATATAAATTAGATGATGATTATGACAATACAGATTATGACAGTGCTTATAAAAAAGCAAAAGAGTTTGGAGATAAAATTCCAATAGGAGTTTTATACAAAGTAGAAAAACCAACTTACGGTGATTTATTTAAATTTATAAAAGATGGGGAACCTTTGGTGGATAGAAAACTAAATCCTTTGGATGCAAAGAAATTGATGGATGACTTCATTTAGAGAAAATACAAGAATGATTATAATCTAATACTTTGCCATTTAAACAGATGAAAGAATATTTTCATCTGTTCTTTTTATTCTAGATTAAGGGTTAGATGGATTAATAGTGAGAAGGAAAATAAGAATAGAATAAATAACTAAACTGGTGATATAATGTAAAAATAGAAATGAAAACGAAGTCTTAGAATATATACACAATAATTAGACATATACTACACACCATAGGTAAGTAGAAGGAGGAATATGTTATATTTAGCTTTAGCAATTATTTGTAGTGCATCCATAGCTCTTATTTTCAAGTATACAGAAAATACAAATTCGAATAGATATTTAATTACGAGTGCAAATTATTTTATTGCTTTCACAACCAGTCTTGTTATGATTCTTTTAAAAGGGTTATTATCTGGAGTTACTAGAGAGATATCTTTTTCAGAGGATTTTGCCCTATTATCAATCAATAGTGTACATATTTTGTCTCCATATTCAAGTATTATATGGGGGTTACTTATTGGAGGGATATCTGGATCCTTCTTTTTTCTTTCATTTATATACTATCAGAAAAGTGTAAAGGAAAATGGTGTAGGAATTTCAGGTACTATTGGGAAACTGGGGATACTCATTCCAATGATATTCTCAATTATAATATGGAAAGAGTTTCCATCTACAATACAATGGCTAGGAATAGCACTGTCATTAGTATCTATATTAATTGTTAATTTATCGCAGAAATCTCTAGAAAAACTTGATATCAAACCTACAATTATTCTCCTGTTTATATTCGGAGGCATGGCAGAGTTTTCAAATAAAATTTATCAAAAATATGCATTAAATGAATATAAAGATATATTCCTATTTGCAATATTTTTTGTGGCATTTTTGATAAGTATTTTTTATACTTTAAGAGATAAAGGAGAGATAAGTAAAAAAGATATATTTACTGGCTTTGCAGTAGGCATACCAAATTTGTTTTCTTCATATTTTTTGATACTCTCACTAGCTACTTTAAAAACTTCTGTAGCATTTCCAATTTATAGTGCAGGAAGCATAGTGCTTATTAATATAGGAGGGTTTTTAATATTTAAAGAAAAAATAGCTAGAAAAAATCAAGTAGCAATACTTTTGACCCTGATAGCTCTTGTCCTTATAAATTTATAGACGTTAAAGTATCTTTAACTTGTAATTGGTGGTATGAGCCAGTACAGTAAAGAATCCGTTGACGAATTTGTAAAGGTGACAGATGATAAACTATATAGAGCAAAGAGAGTAGGAAAAAATCGTTTTATTCATAGTTAAGAAAAAAATACACGTATATAAAAAACGTTGTGGACAGGCTAAAATGGCTTGCTCACAACGCTTTTTTTAATTAAATGTATTATTTATTTTAACTTATTTACCTGCTTCTGAAAAGCCAATAGATGACTATCAGAACCACTCTTTAATGCAGAAAAAACTTCAAAGACATTATCAGGTAAATCATAGGATAAGAAAAGTTCATACATTTCAATGTTGTCTATTTCAGCTTGGACACCTGTCTCTGCAGCTTCTAATAAATCAGCTGGTACAATAATGTGACCTGCAGAAGTATCATCAGGAAAATCAATTTCATATGAAAGATAAATTTCTTCTAAATAAGCAAGATGCGTCTCTTCAGCTTGGACAATATTAGAATAAGGCTTCTGGTCGCCAAATTTGTCTATAATAGCCAAATATTCACCGCGTGCCAAGTATTCATCTTGAACAGCATAGGTAAGCATATCGTTGATAGTCAGATTTTCATCAGTAAGTGCACCTATTGCGCCATAACCTTCTAGGGATAGTGCTTTATCACTATCGGCTAGTGGATCTGGGTTAATATCAACATTATGATCCACCGGTGGGGTAATTACTGGTGATTCACTGTTAATATCCTGGGCAGAAAGTGTAGTGTCAATAGCAGTATCTTCATCCCCAGTACTACAACCTACTAGCATAAACATGCTGCTAACTGCAATTGCTAAAACCACTAGAAAGGTAGTAAATTTTCGATTTAGATTTAATGTATATTTTATAATTTTCATAACAATTCCTCCTTTTAACTTTATTAACATTATTATACATTGAAAATGTGTTGAAAGTATGTTAGTGAAAAATTTAGGATTTATCAATATATGTTTTTATCAAGCGAGTTAAGGCATGAGCTAGCCATGTAATCAGTTTATAAATAATAAAAAAAGGGTATAAAAAAATAAGGCACTAACTAGCATTAAAACCGTAGTATTGCCAAGAAGGAGGTAAATTAAGTGAAAAAATCAATTGTTTTAATAATTATGATTTCAGTTTTAGTTTTTATTATGGCAGGTTGTACATCTTCACAGCCTGAATCAGCTGAAGAAAACGCTTACATGGACATATCTGTCGCGGATGCAACAGACTTAATAGAATCAATGCCAGACCTTGTGATAATTGATGTTTCACCAGCATATGCAGATGGACATTTACCAAATGCAATCAACTATCCGTTAGGAGATGGATCTTTAGATGAAGCAATACCAATGTTGGATAAGGATAAGACTTATTTGGTATATTGCCATTCTGACGCAGCTTCAATGGAAGGAGCCCAAAAACTTGTAGATGCAGGTTTTATGAATGTATATCGATTAGAGGGGAACTATGCAGCTTGGGTCGATGCTGGATTTGAAATTGTTAAATAACATATTTTGAGTGGACATACAAGAAAAAAGATAAATTAGAATAATGTAAAATTATAGCGAATGATTATAATTCAATATCTAAGTATAAAAAAGCAGATAATTATAAAAATTATTTGCTTTTTTATGCTTAGATTTAACAATGTTTCATTTTGACTCTAATATTTTCTGATATAGTCTATTGGTATTCAATATCGGAGTAATTAATGAATACATATTACCTAAATTCTTAGTCAACAAATTGAAAAACATTATTTAATCATATAATAAATTAAGAAAAGGTATACCTAAGCAGAGCTTTTTAAAATGAATTTGTGAGATACTTTTTCAAATTTGTTTTTAAGTATTTTGCTAATTTAAGTAGATTTTCTAGAAGTATAAATGAAAAAGCTAGTATATAAAAAATATTAGTTATATACTAGGCTAGTAGATAACTAATATTTAATATCATAGCTTAGCACCAATGCAAAATGAAGTCGTAACACTGCTTTTGAAAGTGCGAAATAAAAGAAGTAGGGAATGTATGTCGTGTGTCAAGAATATCCAAGAGGAGGAATCTGATAGGATACTTTCCGTGGTTAAGTGAGTGGTATTATCGTTTAGCCAGAATCGAAGAGTGAAGTGCACTTTTTGAGAGAAAAGACGTTTGTAAGACATTACGAGGGGGTTTCATGGGAGGTTATGATGAGAGTAACAGGTTTTTAATAAAATAACGGAGGTTGTAAAGTATGCTTATATATGCAATTGTTTTTATTTCGCTTGCACTAGTTTTTTATACAATTGGTGTTTGGAGTGAAAAAATACAAGGAAATTTGAAAAAGTGGCATTTATTTATGTTTTGGAGTGGGCTTACATTTGATACTCTTGGAACAGTATTAATGAGTAAAATAGCAAACGAGGGATTCATCTTTAATTTTCATGGTATAACAGGAATTATCGCGATTGCTCTAATGCTTTTTAATGCGATATGGGCAACAAAAGTTTTCATAAAGAATAACCCTTCTGAAAGAAATAAGTTCCATAAATTTAGTATTCTCGTATGGTTCATATGGCTAATTCCTTATGTTTCAGGAGCCATATTTGGTATGGGTAGGTAATTGATTCACAAAACAAAAGAAATTCTGAACAGTGATTATATAATAGCAAGGAGTCCATTTATGGCACAATATATGTATTACATTAATTATCAAGATTATGAAGCAGATTTGTGCGCACTTGAAATGAGGTTGCTATTTAATAGAGCCATAGAAACCAAGGCGTTTTTCTCAGATAGAAGGATTAATGAATCTTTAAGTCCTTATTTCAAAAGTCGATTAGAAATACTGCAAGTTGCCACTACTTTTGAGGATCTTATTCAAATGATTAATAAAAAAAAGTATTCGGTAGAAGCGTTTAAAGTTCAATATGTGCCTGCAGTTAAATCAGATCCTGAAGATAAAGACCGAAAAACAATTACTAAATGCGTTGGTTATGCTATTGAAGGATTGGCATCTTTCCATAATCCAGAAATTATTTATGGGGTGACTTGTTATGGGGGCAAATGGTATTTTGGTATTCTTGTTTACAATACTATGCTTTGGAAAAAACATCAGTCAAAGCCCCACAGCTATTCTAGCTCTTTAGGAATTAATACAGCAAAAGCAATTCTTAATGTTGCAGCTCAAGGGGATCTTACCAAAAAGATTATTGATCCATGTTGTGGTGTAGGTACGGTTTTGTTAGAAGGCCATTATTCTGGTTATGACATTACAGGCTGTGAGATTAATTACAAGGTTGCTATTAAAGCTCGTGAGAATCTTAAGTATTATGGTTATCAGGGGCAAGTAATTCGAAGAGACATAAAAGACATAAATGAAGCCTATGATGTAGCAGTTGTAGACTTACCCTATGGTAACTTCTGTAAATCTGATGAAGCTCATATGTTGGATATCATCCGTAACGCTGCAAGGATATCTAAACGGCAAGTGTTGATATCTTCTATAGATTTAACAGAAAAAATTTATAAAGAAGGATTAGTCATTGTTGATCGATCTGTGGCTTACAAAAATAAAAGTAAAAAATTCGCCAGATATGTCTGGGTCTGTGAGGGTTAGAAGTAGTTCCAAGTGATTGATACTTATTCTAAGTAATGCGTATGTAAGTTTCTAAATAGATTAAAAAGGAAGAGAATAAAATATTTTTAGGATAGGCTTTTTAATATAGAAGAGGTTGTCTAAAATGAATAGTTAAAACTAAAAAAACATCTAAATTGGATGTTTTTTTGTTTGATTAAGAAATATATTTGGAACGTGAGATAGTATTAGGATTATAATTACACTGCAATGCTAGTTTGGAAACCCTTAGTTTATGAGGCTCATTTCTAATTAAGGAATGGATTGACTGCTATATGTTAAAGATTAAAAAGTAGTTTATATTAAGCTTTTAACATAATAATTATTACCCTGAATATATAAGAATCTACATCGATAAAATGTTTACTTATTAAATTTAGTTATACTACATAAAAAACATATAGATAAGTTTGATTGTATTTAGCAAAGTAGATGTGTTACAATCTACAAGGAATTAAACAATACATAGAAAAAGGAGTTATTATAATGAAAAAAATTACATGGGTGTTGTTATTGGTACTTAGTTTATCAATAATAATTAGTGGATGCACAAACAAAGACAATGTTGTTGAAGTTGAAGAAGTAGCAGAAGATGTAGAACAAGTTGAATTTACAAATGATATTTATATGGTAACAGCGGATTGGTTACAAGAAAATATGGAAAGAGAAGATATTCTTGTACTAGATGCTAGAGGAGAAGAAGAACATAAAAAGGGGCATATAAAGGGAGCTTTACCAGTAATGTGGCAAGCATTTTCTAATATGGAAGGTGGACCAGGGCAACCTAATTGGGGTAATGTCCTAGATGCTGAAGATTTATCTGCCAAGTTATCAGAATATGGTATAACAAAAGATAAAGAAATAGTAGTTTATACTACTTCACCAAATGGATGGGGTGAAGAGGGAAGAATAGTATGGATGTTAAGAAGAGCAGGTTTTGAAAACACTAAAATGTTAGATGGTGGATATGATTATTGGTCCGCAAATGGATATGAAATATCAAAAGATGAAGTTATGCCAGTATCGGCAAGTGTTGAAATAGAAACGTTAAACGATAACACAAATATAACTACCGAAGAATTAAATAATAAAATAAATGATGTAGTAATAATTGATGTAAGAGATAAATCAGAATATGAAGGGGCAACCAAATATGGAGAAGCTAGAGGAGGACATCTTCCAAGTGCAATCAATATTACTTTCAATGAATTCTTAAATAAAGATGGTACTCTTAAAACTGCAAATGAAATACAAAGCATTCTTGATGATAATGGTGTAGAAAAAGAAGATGAAATAGTAACTTACTGTACTGCTGGGATTCGATCAGCTCATATGCAAATCGTTCTTGATATGATGGGTTATGAAAATGTAAAAAATTATGATGCAAGTTTTTATGCTTGGGCTGGAAATGAAGATTTGACAGTAGAAAAATAATATCTTAGGAGAATGTTTAAGTGAAGAACATTAATAAATCAACATGGATCAAACTAGGGGTAATACTTATTCTAATAGGTATATATATTTTTGTAGAACCTGTTAGAAACTTTGTCAAAAGAGCAGTATTTATATTGGGAATGCTTGATATAAATGCGGTTAAAGAATATATTCTTTCCTTTGGAGCATGGGCACCGATTGTATCTTTTTTGCTAATGATATTTCAATCTGTGGCTGCTCCACTTCCAGCATTCTTGATTACATTTGCAAATGCTGCATTGTTTGGATGGGTAAAAGGAGCTATTCTATCGTGGTCATCGGCAATGGCAGGAGCTGTAATATGTTTTTATATATCTAAAATATATGGGAGAAATACTGCTGAAAAATTTGCTTCAAAGTTTGCATTGGAGGAAATTGATAAATTTTTTGAAAAATATGGAAATTATGCGATATTGATTGCAAGGATACTTCCCTTTATATCATTTGATTTAGTTAGCTATGCCGCCGGTCTTACATCAATTGGCTTTTGGTCGTTTTTCTGGGCAACTGGCCTTGGACAACTTCCAGCAACTATTGTATATTCATATGCGGGAGATATGCTTACTGGTGGAGCTAAGACTTTTGTAACAGGTCTATTTATTCTATTTGCAGTTAGCATACTGGGATTCTTAGTGAAAAAAATATGGGATGACAAAAATAAAAAAGTTGTTGAAAAATAGAGAATTATTAAGGGATTGTTTCAATTGAAGCAGTCCTTTTGCTTAAAATTATTACTAAATAGGTTTTATTTAAAACAGAGGGAAGGTTTAAAGATGAAGATATCTCAAAAAAACATGGATAGGCTTAATGAAAATAAATGTATAGGTTGTAAAAAGTGTATGAAAGGCTGTCCTATGTTAGATAAATTTTGTGATTCTCCAAAAGAATTACTTAAAGACTTATCTGAAACTGGAGAATTTGATTATAATTTACCCTATGCTTGTATGCTTTGTGGTTACTGTACTAGAGTGTGTCCAGTAGGGGTAGATTTAAAATCTTTATTTTTAAATCTTAGAAGAGATGTAGTAGAAGAAAACAATGGGAAACTTCCTAAAGACCTTAATACTAGAGGAGTAGATATTCACCAAAAGCTAAGTTACTCAAATATATTTACATCTGACATCTTGAGTCTTGATTCTGATACTATATTTTTCCCAGGTTGTGGATTACTCTCCAATAATTCAAGAATTGTAAAGAATACATATAATTATTTGAAAAGCAAGATACCAGGAATAGGTATATACACTAAATGTTGTGGGAAACCTACAAAGTATATGGGAAAAGAAGATAAATTCAAACAATATTATTCTATAATTGATAAAGAATTTAAGGATAAAAATATAAAGAGAATAATTACAGGATGTCAAAATTGTTATATGACAATAGGAGAAAATAGTAAAGATATAGAAGTATTATCTTTGTGGGAGATATTAGCGGATTTAGGTATACCTACAGACAAGCGAAATATAGGTAAAGGCACTGATTATGAATTTACAATTCACGATCCATGTCCCACCAGGGATGTAAGTGAGATCCACGATGCAATTAGAAGTATAGTAAAAGAACTTGGATTTAAAACATACGAGATGGAATATAATAGGGGAGAAACACTTTGCTGTGGAGCTGGAGGGATGGTATCCATAACTCAACCTGATATAGCTGAGTCACATATGAAAAGAAGAAGAGATGAAGCACCTAGCGAACATATAATTACTTATTGTCAAGAGTGTACTGAATCAATGAGAAGTGTAGGAAAAGCTTCTTATCACATATTGGATATATTATTTAATGATGAATATCAGAATATTGAACATAAAAACAAGGGTTTAATTGAGAAGTGGGCAAATAGATATAGATCAAAAAGTATAGGGAAGTGAAAAAGTGGGAAATAAAAAGCAATTATTTAAATACATATTAATATCTAGTACAATAGTAATTATAATCTTGATTTTAAATAAATTTAATATATTTGAAGGATATGGACCCAATGAAATTGTAGATTTTATCCAAGGAAAAGGCATACTTGGGCCTATTGTTTATGTACTTTTGTTGTCTTCTATTCCACTTTTATTATTCCCAGATTCAGTCTTGGTGATTGCGGGAGGTATGTTGTTTGGATTATTTTGGGGTTCGCTTCTTACTGTAATAGGTTCTTTAATCGGGGGGGTTATTGCATTTTTTATATCTAGAAAACTAGGTAGAACTGCTGTTAAAAAACTTATAAAGAAGGATTTGGTTATATTTGATAAAGGTAAGAATGGATTTTTTTTAATTTTGATGCTAAGACTTATACCATTATTTCCTTTTAAAGTAGTTAGTTATAGTGCAGGATTTTCAGATATAAAGCTTAAAGATTTTGCTATGGCTACTACTCTGGGATCACTGCCGGGAATAATAGTATATACCAACTTAGGAGACAAAACTACGGTGATAGGATCCACAGATTTTTATATATCAATTGGCTTATTAATAGGATTATTTATCTTATCATATATTGTCAAAAACATATTTAAAGAGAGGGGAAAAAGTATTAGTGAATAAAAAAATACTACTCACAGTAATGCTAGTATTAAGTATATTTAATTTAACTGCATGTGGTAAAGGGAAAATAGATGAAAGTGATATTTTTCAAAAAGATTTTGAGGAATTAGTGGAAGAGGCAAGAGGAACTACCGTAACTTTTTATGGTTGGGGAGGTAGTGGGCAGACAAATGCATGGATAGATGGATATCTTACAGAAAGTATAAAAAAGGATTATGACATAAAAGTAAAAAGAGTTGGAATGAATATGGATGAAATTCTAAATAAACTATTAAATGAAAAGCAATTAGATGTAGAGGTTGGGAATATTGATGTAATATGGATAAATGGGGAAAATTTTTTTACCGCAAGAGAAAATGACCTTTTATTTGGACCTTTTACATACAAGTTAGATAATTTTAATAAGTATATAGATGAAAATTCTTTAGATATTAGGTATGACTTTGGATATCCAGTAGAAGGATATGAAGCGCCCTATGGTAAAGCTCAACTTGTTATGGTGTATGATAGCGAGAAGATAAAAGACCCACCTGAAAATTATAGGGAACTGTTGGAACTAGCAAAATCTAATCCAGGGAAAATAACTTATTCGGCACCACCAGATTTTACAGGTTCTGCATTTATTAGGAATATTATATACGATATAATTGGTTATGAAAGCTTTACAAATTTAGAATTAGATGAAGATGTCGTTAGAAATATTATTAAACCAGCAATTGATTATTTAAGAGAATTAAAACCATACTTATGGAGAGAAGGAGTTACTTATCCATCAGATGTAGCTTTACTTAATAATATGTATTCTGATGGAGAGGTCTGGATGACTTTAGATTATCATCCAAATTCACCGTATGGGAAAATATTGACAGGAGAATACAGTGATTCAACTAGAACTCATATATTTGAAAATGGTGCTATAGGGAACACTCACTTTTTAGCTATACCTTATAATGCTCCAAATAAAAAGGGTGCAATGGCACTGATAGATTATATACTAAGTGTAGAATCACAAGCTAGTAAGTATGATCCTAATATATGGGGAGATTTGCCAGTACTTGATAATGAAAAATTAAGTGAAGATGAAAAAAAAATATTTTCATCTATAAAGCTTGGGGAGGCTACCATACCTCAAGATATACTATTTCAAAATAGGCTGCCAGAAGTTTCAGCAGAAATAATCCCATTAATTGAAAAAATATGGATAGAAGAAATCCCGGGGGAATAATTTGAAAGACAAGTTAAAACCATATATATTATTATCACCAGTTTTACTTATAATAGCATTAGTATTTTTATCGGGTATTATTATGGCTATAGTACAGAGCTTTGGATATTTTAGAGTAGCTGGCCTAAATGAGTTTACATTGAGATATTACAGGGAAGTGTTAGGTAGTGATAGTTTTTTATCATCACTATCATTTAGTTTGTATACTTCGCTAGTATCATCTATTGTTGCAGTAATATTCGGGGTGTTACTTGCAAATACTATAGCAAAATATAAAAATGGAAATAATGTAATAAAGTATTTATACGGTATTCCTATTATAGTTCCACATATAGTATCTGTTTTACTTGTTTACAATATATTATCTAATACAGGAGTATTGCCTAGAATTTTATATGGTATTGGGATAATAAATAGTGCGAGTGAATTCCCTTCTCTTCTTTATGATGAAAATGGGATAGGTATAATTATAACTTATTTATGGAAGGAAATTCCTTTTGTAGCATTTACAACATATACAGTACTAGCGAGGATATCGGATGAATTTTTAGAGGTAGCAAGTGATCTTGGTGCAACAAATAAACAAGCGTTTTTTCATGTAACTTTGCCATTGTTGATGCCTTCTATATTATCATCTTTTATTATTATATTTGCATTTTCATTTGGAGCTTATGAAGTACCACTACTTCTTGGTCCCACTAAACCGAAAGCATTAGCTGTACAAGCATTTATTGAATATAGTAATCCAGTGCTTGAGAACAGACCATACGCAATGGTTATAAATGTTATAATAACATTTATTTCTTTTATACTTGCATCTATTTATTATAGATTATTTCAAAAGATACACAAATACTAGGGTGATTAGATGAGAGATAAAAATCAATATAAAAGAATACTAGCTATTTTTATATGCTTTTTGATAATTCCTTTAGGGGTATTATTAATATGGAGTTTCTCAAAGAATTGGTCTTGGCCAAATGTATTTCCATCTAAATTTGGATTAAGAGGATGGGAATATTTTTTTGATTCAAGCTCAAATAGTATAAATATATTATTTTTTAGCATTTGTCTATCTTTAGTCGTTACGTTTTTTACACTTATTATTACTATTCCAGCTGCAAAAGCATTGTCATTTTATGAGTTTAAGGGTAAAAAGATAATTGAATTATTAATATATGCGCCAATTATAGTACCGCCTGTTGCAGTTGCAATGGGTATACATTTTCAATTCATAAAGATAGGACTTGCTAATACATTTATAGGGGTAGTTCTTGTACATATTATACCTTGTATTCCATATTCAGTAAGAATACTTAAATCTGTATTTGAACTTATGGGTAGAAATATAGAAGAAGAAGCTTTGGATTTGGGAGCAAATAGATTACAGTGTTATATATATATAACGCTACCATTAATACTCCCAGGTGTATTATCTGCAGGGAGCATAGTATTTATAGTTTCATTTAGCCAATATTTCTTAACATTTTTGATAGGTGGAGGAAGGGTAGTTACTTTTTCCATGCTCATGTTTCCATTTATACAAAGTGGAGATAGAATGATAGCATCTGTTTATAGCATAGTATTTATTGTTACTACTGTGGTAGTATTATTTATTGTAGAGAAAATGACGTATAAGTTTTATAGGGATGTGAAAAGATGGTATCTATAATTATTCCAGTATTAAATGAAGAAGAAAATATAGAAAAAAGACTTAAAGATATAAAGGCAATTAAAGGGGATATAGAGATAATAATAGTTGATGGGGGTAGTACTGACTTAAGTGTTGAGATTGCGAAAAGTTATGGGCAAGTAGTATTGAGTAAAAAAGGTAGAGCAAGTCAAATGAATACAGGTGCTAAACTTGCAAAGGGAGATATATTTTGGTTTGTCCATTTAGATTCAAAATTAAATAGTAATAGTATAGCAGAGATTGAAAATACTATAAAAAGTGGGTATGTTGGAGGATGTTTTAGTCTTTATTTTTATGATATGACTAATTTGTTTATGAAATTTATAGCTATTTCTTCAAATTATAGAGCTAAATATTTGAAATTGATATTTGGAGACCAAGGGATATTTATGAGTAGATATATCTACAAAAAACTTGGTGGATATAGAGATATGGAGTTAATGGAAGATTGGGATATTTCAGCTAGAATTCATAAATTAGGAAAGCTGAAAGTGTTAAAGAGTAAAATAGGAACTTCGGCCAGAAAATTTAAGAGTAGAGGTGAGCTTAGAACTCTTCTACTAATGCATAGAATAAAAATATTATACATGTTAGGAGTTCCTACTGAAAAACTGGCTAAAATGTATAGTGAGGTGAGAGAGTGAACGCTTTGATATTAATGAGCAGAGTACCTATACCAGGAAAGACGAAGACAAGGTTAATGGACATATTATCCGGAAAGGAATGTGCAGATTTACATGTAAACTTTTTGAGAGATTTAGTAAGTACTTTTGAATGTTTGAAAGAGAACATAGACATATACATGACATATGCTCCTGAAAATCCTATAGAATTAATTGAATCTATTATACCTGATTTCATAAGTTGTTTTCCTCAAGAAGGGCAAGATTTGGGAGATAGAATGTATAATGCAATTTCTAAAGTTTTCAGTCTTGGTTATGAAAAGGTAATTTTAATAGGATCTGATGTTCCTCAATTATTAGGAATAGATATATTAGCAGCTTTTAATATATTAGAGGGATGTGATTTAGTTTTAGGTCCTACTTATGATGGAGGCTACTACTTAGTTGGGATGAATAAAGCATATAAAAGGATTTTTTCTATTGATAAAAAATGGGGTGCTAAGTCAGTACTAGAAGCTACTATAGAAATAGCAAATGATATAAATCTTAGTGTCGGCCTAGCTAACAAATACAGAGATATAGATACAAGTGATGACTTATTTAAATTTATAGATAAATATAGGGATAATAATTTAGTAGCTCCAAACACCATTAATTTTTTAAAGGAATGGAGAGAAAAAGATGAAATATGGATTAATAGAAATGATAAAGGAATATATAAATATAAATAAATATACACGTTTAATCGACTTAGACCTAGATAAAAATGTGGATGTGAAGTTTTTAGCACAAGGAGAATACAATATTAATTATACTATTGAATCTTTGACTAAAAAATATGTATTTAGAGTGAATATTGGAAGTCAATTGGGGTTAAATAATCAAATAGAATATGAATATAATGCTTTGAAATACCTTGAAGGCTCAGATGTAACTCCAAAAGTGTATTTTGTAGATAATTCAAGGGAATATTTTGAATATGGAATACTAATTATGGAGTTTTTGAAAGGAGAACCACTTGAATATCATAGTGATTTAATTAAAGCTGCAGATATATTCTCTAAAATTCATTCAATAGAAATTAAGAAGAATCATAATTTCTTAGTAGAAGAGAATATATTCACCGATAGGATAACTGAATCTGAAATACTTTTAAAAAATCTATGGGATACTGCCTTTATAGATAAAAAAACAAAATTGTTTTTCCATAAATTGTTGGACTGGTCAAAGTATAATAGCTATAAAGAAAAGTATTTTTTAGAAAAACCTTGGCATGTAATAAACAATACAGAAGTGAATTCCCATAATTTCATAATAGGAAGGGAAAAATCATATTTAATAGACTGGGAAAAACCAGTAATAAGTGATCCATCTCAAGATTTGACTCAATTTTTAGCCCCTACTACAACCTTGTGGAGGAGTAATTATGTGCTGACTCAAAGTGAAATAGAAGACTTTTTTAAATCTTATATAAGAAATCAAAAAAATAATAAAGATATAAGAGAAAGAGTAGAGTTATATACTCCTTACCTTTATTTAAGAGCATTATCTTGGTGTGTATTTGCGTATATTGAGTACCAAAATCCAAATAAAACAATAAAAAATATGGATACATATGAAAAAATAAAATCATATCTTGATATTTTATTTATGGAACAGTTATTGAAGAAATATAATATTTAATTATTATATTTCAGATAGCTATATAAATCAATTTATAGAATTTGGTTATTTATGTCTGAAGTAGTTGGAATAATAATAGTTACTACTGTTCCAACGCCTATTTTAGAATCAATTTGAACGCCTGACTCATTTCCATATATGAGTTGTAGGCGTTTGTTTACGTTTTGGATTCCTACACCTCCTAATTTTGTGAGGGTGCTTTTTTCAGTGTTGGAATCAAAGCCGACACCGTTGTCTATTACTTTTAAAATCAATTGATGTTCATTTTTTTCGACTTGAATTTTAATAAATCCAACTTCATCCAGTTCTTTTATACCATGATAAATTGCATTTTCAACGATGGGTTGGAGAATTATTTTAGGTACTTTAATGGATTTGTATGTTTCAGGACAATCAATATCGTATTTAAGGTGATCATCATATCGTTGTTTTTGAATAAACAGGTATTGTTTTATGTGCTCAATTTCATCACCAAGTGTTATTTTATCACTACCTTGACTGAGAGAAATCCTAAAAAATTGTGCAAGAGATTTCGTCGTGGCGATTACCTTTTCACTGTCGCCAAATTCTGCCATCCAAACTATGGTGTCTAAAGTATTATAAAGAAAATGCGGATTAATTTGACTATATAGCGATCTGATTTCAGATTCTCTTAGGAAGCTTTCTTTTTCTTGAATGCCTTCCATCAGGAACTGAATTTTATCAATCATTTCATTGAAGTGCTTTTTGAGGTTTTCTACTTCATAGCTATTGCCTGTTCCTTCCGGTACTTTAGAAAATTCAGTGGAAAGATTGCTCATAGCATATTCAAGTTCGCGTATTGGTTTTGATATTTTAGAAGCCATAATATAGCTACTTCCTAATACTATTATAAGTAATATGATTCCAACCACAATAATTGTCTCGAAAATTTGTTTTCTTGCTGCATCTAAATTATCAAGTGATGACAATCCCACTAGAATCCAGTCAGTTCCTTCTAATTCATAATGATGTGTCAACAGTTTCATTTTCGGGTCGTAACCATCATCCATTTGACTGATTTCAATAAGTTTATCTCGATTTATCTCTTCTTCAAAATAACTTGGATCTTTATGAAAAACTACTTCGCCAGCTTGGGTTAATATAAATGCAAAACCGTTATTACCCAGAGCTAATGTGTTCAATTGATTCTCAATTACTTCATAAGAAAAATCTAAAATAAGCACACCAATGTTGTCGCCATTAGGGTCACTGATTTCTTGACCAACGGAGATGACCCATGTGCTTTTGTCCATGGAAAAGCTTTGTCTTCTAATAGAAGTCAAAACAGGCATGTTATTTTTCATAAGAACATTCATGTACCATGGTTGGCTCATCATATTCTCGGAGACGGTCATATCTATTACATCATCACTGGAAATTATGCGCCCATCTTTGCTCACCAACATTCCGGTTATAAGAAAGGGATCAGATTCAAGGACAGTTGTCATTAAATCGACAACTCGACTCCTTGAAAATTGATTGTCCGATGTAAGATAATCGAGTGTATCTGTATCGTTACTAATTACATTTGACAAACTTTTGAGCTTATCCAAATAAATCTCAATTGACCTTCCGTTTTGATCCACAGCAGTTGAGGTTACATTTAGGGCATCTGTTAAAAAGATTGAAGACAGACTATAATAAAGAATCATTCCCATTAAGGAGACTAAAACTATACTAGTCAGCAAATAATAGGCTGCAATCTGTACACGTATATATTTAAAATGTTTAAACAAGGAAAATTTAGTCATCAGTCGACCTCACATTCACAGAATATTTTTTGGGAGAAAGGCCAAACATTTTTTTAAAGCGCACAGAGAAATAATTTACATCTTCAAATCCAACGTGTTCAGCAACTTCATAAACTTTTAGATCAGTGGTTAGTAACAATAGTTTTGATTTTTCCAGCCTACTAGAAAGCATATAATCTTGAAAAGATTGGCCCATAAGTGTTTTAAAGAGTGTACTGGTATAACCTGGACTAAAACCCATTTGGCTAGCCAAGATAGTCAGAGAAAACGAAGGATTTCCAAGTTCTCTTTCTGTAATTTGTATCAGTGCTTTTTTATAAGAATCATCTTCGATATGCTCGGATTCATGAATGCTTTTCAACATTTCCTTTAATTCCAATGATTTACGGTCATTTTCGATGGAAGTAATCAGTTTGATCAGAAGGGTGTTGATGTCAGCTTTTGATACGGGTTTTAGAATATAGTCTTCAACACCGATTTTAAGTGCACTTATAGCATAGTCAAAATAATCATATCCTGTCAACATTGCTATTTTTACAGAAGGGGACTCACTTTTAATACGTTTTGCAACTTCAAGTCCGCTTAATTTTGGAAGATTGATGTCTAAAAGCACAATATTGGGAGAATGCATAACAAAAAGATCATAGGCTTCTTGACCATTGACCGCTTCGTAAATCTCAGATATATTTAGTTTTTCATAATCTAAAAGGGTGACAATCCCCTTGCGAACAAGGGGTTCATCTTCAACTACTAACAATTTGTACATTATAACCTCACTGTATATAAGACTTTAAATAATCGTAGCCTGCTTCACTCATCTCTTCATAAGGGATGAAGTTTATTGAAGCACTGTTGATGCAGTATCTTTTTCCACCGCGATCAACAGGACCATCGTCGAAAATATGCCCAAGGTGTGAATCTCCACTGCGGCTTCTAACTTCTACTCGAACCATATTAAAACTTGTGTCTTCATGCACTGTCACAACTTCTGGAATTATTGGTTTTGTGAAGCTAGGCCAACCACAAGCAGAATCGTACTTGTCAGTTGAACTAAAAAGTGGTTCGCCAGTTGCCACGTCAACATATATTCCTCTTTCAAAAGTATCCCAATAAGTGTTTGAAAAAGCATGTTCTGTATTGTTATTTTGAGTTACTTCATATTGAATATCTGTTAGCGTTTTTTTTAGTGTTTCATCATCTGGTTTAATATAATCATTAGGATCAATAATCGGATCATCTGATAATGATAAATCTATGTGACAATACCCATTTGGATTTTTTGTAAGATAGTCCTGATGATATTCCTCTGCAAGTGCGTAATTGTCTAGTGGTAAAACTTCTACGACTAAAGGGTCTTTGTATTTATTTTGCTCTTCTGCCATCACAGTCTCAATGGTTTTTAAGTCTTCTTCATCTGTATAGTAAATCCCTGTTCTATATTGTGAGCCTCTATCATTTCCTTGTTTGTTGACACTTGTTGGATCAATTACTTTAAAATAATAGACTAACAAGCTAGTAAGGTCAACTTTTGATTTATCATAAGTCACATGCACGGTTTCGGCGTGATTAGTGTTATCGTAGATGACCTCTTCATAAGTTGGGTTTTCTGTATTACCGTTTGCATATCCCGATGTAACATCGTAGACACCTGGAATTTTTTCCATATAAGCTTCAACACCCCAAAAACATCCTCCAGCCAAATATATTTCACTCATTTGGTCATTATTCCACTCAATAGATGTTTGGTCCGAAGTTACTTCCGTAACGGGTTTGGGTGTACAAGCAGATAACAAAAGTATGGTGGAAAGCCCTAGAACCATAAAAAGTTTTTTCATAGTAAGTTCTCCTTTCTACTGTTGTTTAATATATGTTTTCAAATGTCTCTTTAATTATCGAATTTTCAGCATGGCCAGGTAACATTTTTACCAAAACACTATCTGATCCAATATAGACTGATGTTGGATAACCTCTAACACCGTATGCTTTAGCAATTGTAGCATCTTCATCTAAAAGCACTTCAATATTGTCATAGTCTAATCCTTCAAACCATGTGATAAATTCATCTTTTTCCATTTCACCATTGTATCCTGGTGAGACGATGGTAATTACTTTAAAATCTGTTACATCTGCTGATAGTGAATTAAGTTCATCCATTCCAGCTAAACAAATAGGACACCATGAAGCCCAGAATTTCACATAAACAGGTTTGCCTTTAAGTTGTTCAAGTGATACTTTTTCCCCAGCTATATTAACTAGTTCAAAGTCTTCTGCCATAGAACCTTCATTTGACATTGTTTCTTTATCCATACTATCTGTAGCCACTTCATCTTCAACCATTGCATCTTCAGTCATATCATCTGTTGTCATATCTCCAGGTTCAGTCATTGTAGTATCTTCAGACATTGACTCTGGTGATTGTGCAAGGTTCATCACTAAAAAAACAGTTGCGACTAGTGCTAATATACCAATTATTATGATTATATTCCTTTTCATACCCATTTACCTCACTTTCAAATTAATCTTTCAAACCATACTGTTACGACGTTCAATTTTTGTGTCATTAATAAAAGTCCCATTAGAACTATTAATGCTCCACCAATTTTTTTAATTTTGCCTAAATATTTTTCTAAATTCTCAAAATATCTAAGCAATACTGAGGAAAGTAATGCTAATATGATAAATGGTACAGCTAATCCCATGGAATATAAAAACATGAGCCATCCACCATATACTGCTTGACCACCACCGGCTGCAACGACTAGAACTGCTCCTAGTACAGGACCGACACAAGGAGTCCAAGCAAAGCTAAATGTTAGACCAAGCAAGTAAGCGCTTAGGAATTTATTTTTTCCTCTGGGCTTAACTTTAAGAGTTCTATATTTTTCTAAAAACTTAAATCGAAGCAGTTCCATTTGATGGAGTCCCATTAGTACAACCAAAGCACCTCCGATAATATAGAAACTGTCAAGTTTAATTAGATTTCCAACAGCTCCAAAGCCAAACCCAAGAGTTACAAAGGTTGTTGAAAGGCCCCCTACAAAAAGTAATGTTTTTATGATTGGTTTTAAAGAAAACTTGTTATTTTCCGCATCTTCTGTCAATACGCCAATGTAAACCGGAATTAGTGGGAAAGTACAGGGTGCAAAGAATGAAAAGAATCCTGCGATAAAAACAGTGCTCATAAATAATGTCATCATTTAACCTCCTTTCGTGTCTATAGTCTTATTATAGGATGGTTTAAAGTTAATTGATATAGATTATCATTAGGAAAATCTTTGTTCTTATACGATGAGATCTGAAAGAATATAAAAATATTGCAGTTCATACCTAAACTAAATCATTATTAGTTGAGGTTTATTATATATTTTGGGATATTTTCTTTTACTTTTAGATATTGAAGGGCATTGAGCGGAAATAGATGAACTGAAGCCAATAAAAGATGGTTATAATAAGATTGTATGTGTGTTAATCATAAATTGACATCATTACTTATCATGGATAAAATGAAAGTACCAAAGTATCAAGATGTATTACAAGGAGAAGCTAATTTTTAGTATATGGGTAATATTAATTATTAATTTTAATTTAAAAAACAGGAGGATTAAGCTATGAAAATACTAATTCGAGGAGCAGAATTAACGGACCTTACGAGAGTGATTGAAATTGAAAGAATATGTTTTCCAGAAGCCGAGGCGGCATCGGAAGATTCATTAGAAAAGCGGATTCGTATCTTTAAGGGAAGCTTTTATGTGGCAGTAGTGGAAGGGGAAATTGTTGGGTTTATCAATGGGGGAGTGACTAATGAGCGGGTTATCCATGATGAGATGTTTAGTAATCCAGAGCTTCATAATCCAGAAGGAGAATATCAATCCATCTTTGGACTAGATGTAGTTCCCCAATATCAGCATCAAGGGATTGCTGCAAAGTTAATGGAACATATGATAACTATGGCTAGAAATTCTGGACGAAAAGGACTGATTCTGACTTGTAAGGAACATTTATTGGATTACTATTCCAGATTTGGGTTTGGAAATATGGGTTTATCAGAATCCAGCCACGGTGGTGCAGTATGGTTTGATATGCTTCTGGAATTTTAATTTGTAACATACTACATTTAAGAGAATAGTGTTGATACAAAAGAGTATTATATAGAAACCTCAGATTTAAGCAGTTTAATGACTATTTTGTATTTATAGAAGAGGGACATAATTATAAGAATAATGTTCTGAAAAAGTATTTCTATACTCCAATAGCTGCTCTATTAAATACAAAATAAGAATTATAAAGGTGGTATGAGTTATGGATAGTAACATTACTAATAGAGATGAAATCATTAAAATTATTTTGGATAGCACGAGCATAGATTTAAAAGATAAGGAAATATTAAGTCTATTAAGATCAAATCAGATTACTGAAAATATTAATAGTTCTCATGAGAATAGTCTTTCAAAGGGAGACATCATGTCTGACCGGTTAGCGGCATATGCTGGGAGTTGGAAGTTTATTATTACTTTTATGCTTGTTTTGGTTACTTGGATTATTATAAATATAATTATGCTTGGAAAATCTTTTGATCCTTATCCCTTTATTTTATTGAATCTTGTATTATCATGTACTGCTGCTATACAAGCTCCAATTTTGATGATGAGTCAAAATAGGCAAGAATCTAAAGATAGGATTAGATCTGAGAATGATTATATAGTCAATCTAAAGGCAGAAGTTTTGGCAGAAGATTTATACAAAAAAATAAATGAATTGATTGCGAACCAAGAAATGATCTTAAAAAAGATAGATAATATAGATAATAAGTGATTTATTAACCAGAAGATAGGGTGAAGAGGATAAGGGGAGTTTATAAATGTCTGGTACAAGCATTGAACAAATGAAAAAGTTAATAGAAAATAAAAAGAAAAAGGGTTTACAAAAAGACGCAGTTGGCAATACAATAAATAAAGCAAATTCAGGTCCTACTAAGGGATTTAAAAGCACAAAGAGAGCTGGGTCATTAAATAAATAGAAATTATTAATAAAAAGCCCTTCAGATTATAAATTTGAAGGGCTTTTTATTTTAGAGGCGACTGTGCTATTTTGTTAGATATTTCTGAGCTTTCTTAAAAATCTACTATTATAAGGAGGTTCTAAAGCAATAAGATGATCATAATGTAACCATATGGAAAAAAATGGTGACAGGTATATTACTTATAGGCTTGATCAATTAGAATAATTTAATTGTTGATTCCAATTCTTCAGCTATTATTTTAGCTAGTTCGAAATTATTATCTTTTAAAGCTAAATCTATTTTAATTTCAATTTCTTTCTTTTTTTGTTCAATTTCTAAATAGTTTTTATCAAAATGATTTTTATAAATCATTTGTTTAAATTTTTTCATATTCATTTTTCTAATTGTTTTATCCTCAATTAATAAAACATAATCCATACAATTAACTATTGAATAGAAATCGTGCGAGACCATTAGAATAGCACCATTATAGTTTTCAATAGCTTTCTCCAAAGCTATTTGTGAGTAAGTATCTAAATGGCTTGTTGGTTCATCAAGAAGTAACATATCTGAGTTATTATATGAGAATTTAGCTAATTGAAGAATGTTCTTCTCTCCACCAGATAAGGACCCTATTTTTTGATTAACTATATTTTCATCAAAACCATAGTTGATAACACAAGATTTAATCTCATCATAAGTTTTAAAACCAGCATCAAAGAATTCTTCATTTACTGTGTTAGATTCATTTAATGTTTCACCCTTGATTTGAGATAAATAAGCTACCTTTGTTTCTTCCCTAAACTTAATAGAGGGATGGTTGTTTTTAGCAATTTCTAGGAGTAAAGTTGTTTTCCCAGTTCCATTTGGACCAATTATAACAACTTTATCAGTAGACTTAATTTCAAAGTTAATATTCTCTAGGAGAATATCTTCAAAGCTAATGCTGAAATCACTAACTTTTAAAACAGTAGATTCTTCATTTTTATAATCTACATCATTGCTAGGGAAAACCATATTTGGTTGATTTATATTTACAAAAGGTGCTTTTATTCTTCTAGCTAACAATCTTTCTTGTATTTTAACTCGAGAATTTACATGTTGTCCTATAGAGGCCTCAGCATTAATTGCAGCAGCATCTCTGAATCTATCGATTATGAGTTCATTTCTTTTAATCTCCTCGGTATCAGCATGTGCTAGTTCTTGTATTTCTATTTTACTTTGAAGTAGCGAAAAATTATAGTCAATATATTTTCCATTAAATTCTTGAAGTTCCATATTTTCAAGATGGATAATTTTATCAAAGCAATGATTCAACAAATATCTATTATGTGTAACGATTATCAATGTTCCCTTGTAGGAGTTAATTAGTTTTTTAAGTGAATTAAGATTCTCAAAATCTAAAAAGACATCAGGTTCATCCATAATCATCAAGTCAGGAAGAGTTAACATTACTTTAATAACTTGTATAAGCTTGAATTCGCCCCCACTAACCATAGATATCATTAAATCTTTACAATGCATTAAGTTTGATAAATTTAACTTTTTATTAATAATGCTTTCAAAATTATTTCCGCCAAGAGCCTCAAATGCATCAGAAGCTTTTTGGTATTTTTCTAGTAATAATTCAATACTTGAAGAAGTTGCCATTTCTTCACTAATTTTATTTAGTTCGTTTTGTAAATTAGTAAAATCTTCTGCTATATATTCAAAAACTGTTAATTCGTTATTTTTATCAACCTCATAGAATTGTCTTACATAACCAATTGTGCAATCAGGTTCTATCTCTAAGTTACCATCAAACATATACTTTTCTGGATCCATAATTAAATCTATCAAGGTACTCTTTCCACTGCCACTGACTCCTATAAAAGCGCAGTGCTGACCATCTTCTATTGTAAATGAAATTTTATTATATAAATCCTTTTGTGGGAAGGAATAGGATATGTTATCAACTTTTATCATTTTATCACCTTTCTTAATTGCAGGAAATGAACTGTTTTCTAATTAGTTTATTATATCAGATTTAGATTTTTTATGCTTAGTTTGTTTGGCATATACAATTTGTTGCCTATGTCACTTCTTTTAGACTATCTTGCTAGGCTTTCTTTAAATTAATTAATTTTTAATCAATAATTAGGGTTTCAGGTCTAAAAAGAGTGTAATATTAGAAAATATAATATATAATTAAGTGCGTGTTGAAAAGACCATGAAAGATGAGTTTGATATTATTATAGATGGAGGAAAATGATGAAACTATTTTTAGAGTGCCTACCTTGCATGCTTCGTCAAACACTGGAGGCATCATATATGGCAACAGATGATGAAGCAATTCACGAGAGTATTATGGATGAAGCCTTGGAAAAGATTTCTGAATACAGAAAGTATAATTGTGCACCGGAGCTATGTGAGGCCATGCATTCAATTGTTAAAAGGCATAGTGGAATTAGTGATCCATATGCTAAAATAAAAATTCGAGATATTTCTGAAGCACTTAAACTTGAACCTGTAATTAGAAATTTTGCTGAGGATAATAATGATTTGCTTTTAAAAGCATTGAAAATCGCTGCAACAGGTAATGTTATGGATTCAGCATTATACAAGAACCTTGATATTGAATCATGTTTAATAGAAGAATTGGAGAAGCCATTTGCTATTTGTGATAAAAATGAATTTAAAAAAGACCTTTGTAAAGCTAAAACAATCTTAATCATAGGCGATAATGCTGGAGAAGTAGTTTTTGATAAAATTTTAGCTGAGTACCTTTCACATGATCATAAAGTTATTTATTCGGTGAGAGATAAGCCTATTATTAATGATGCTACAATTGAAGATGCACTTAAAACTGGTATAGTAGATTATTCAGAGATAATTTCAACTGGATGTGGAATGCCCGGTGCAGTTATTGAATCATGTAGTATAGAATTTCAAGAAATATTTAATAGTGCAGATATTATTATTAGCAAAGGCCAGGGAAATTTTGAGGCTTTATCAGATACAAAAAGGAGTATATATTTTTTGCTTAAGGCTAAATGTAATAGAATTGCAAAGGTATTAGGCGTTGAGATAAATGAATATGCTTTTAAAAGAAATTAATATTGTTTTTATTGTATATAAATAGAATAATTTATAAATAATTATTAGAAATCTGATATAATAAATATAGCAAAAAAGGAGAGATTATAAATGTCTGATACAAGTATTGAGCAAATGAAAAAGATAATAGAAAACAAAAAGAAAAAAGGATTACAAAAAGACGCAGTTGGTAGTATAACAAACAAAGTAAATTCAGGCCCTACCAAGGGTTTTAAAAGCAATAAAAGAGCTGGATCACTAAACAAATAGAAATTATTAATAAAAAGCCATTCAGATTATGTTTGAATGGCTTTTTATTGTAAGAGTGGCATGTGGTTTGGTAGAGATTTCATTATTTTTGTTAAAAAAGGTAGTTAAACTTGGTGAATCTAAAGTAAAATTGATTATATAAAACTAAATATGATACAATTGATATAGTATTATCAATGATCAACCTTTCTATTAAGATTTTTGATGGGGAGATGTTGTTTTAGTTTATTTACAATTCAATATAGTAGAGAGGGGTAGTTTGATGATTAAGGCATATTTGTTAGGAATTTCAACTTTATATGAGGGAGAAAGTATAGAGGTTAGGTATCGAGTTTTTGATGGTGAGGAGTTAATTATTAAAAAAAACCTAATGCTTGGATATAAAAAACCTGCATTTGTAGGTCATATTGCAATGCGAAAACTTTTAAAGGAACTAGAAAGATATGCAGATAGGAAGATCGTTATTTATATCAATGATGGAGCTTTATTTGAGACTATAAATGGTACATCTGGAACTAAAAAAGTAGAAATATTGGAAAGAGCTAAAGAGACTAGAAAAGATTTGAAAAAATTTACAGACCTTGAGATAATTAATATCGATGGAAAACATGAAATGATTCAAGAGTGGATTGAAATATTAAAACCTTAAGTTAGGATGGTATTATGAGAGTTGAATTTGAAGATCTTGTAGTGGAATACGATGTTCAATATGGGAAAGGCAAAAAAATAGTACTTAGTATGGATTCGATAGGTTTTGTTTCTGTTAAGGCGCCAAATAACACTAGTGAAATAACAATAGTGGATGTTATAAAACAGCATGCAAAGGTGATTAAGCAAAGACAGGAAAATATATCTAAATCAAAGGATAGATTTAGAGAAAAGTCATATGGTGGGGAAGGAAAATTCCTACATTTAGGCAAAGAGTTCTTTCTTGATGAATTGATTGATACTAAGGAATTATCTGAAGATGAATTGAGAATAAATCTTAAAAAGTTCTATATATTAAGCTGCAAGAAGATTGTAAATCAGAGAATAAAAGTATATCAAGAGCAGCTTAGAGTAAAACCAAAGAGCATCGAAGTGGATGAATCTAATACCAAATGGGGAGCTTGTACATCAAGTAAGAAGATTACCTTCAATTATAGATTAGCGATGGCTCCAATTGAATCCATCGACTATGTGGTGGTTCATGAGCTTTGCCATCTTCTGCATATGAACCACGATAGATCATTTTGGAGAAAAATAGGTAGTATATTGCCAGATTATAAGAAAAGAGAAGAGTATTTGAAAAAATACGGACCATTTATGACATTGTAAAAGCACTGGATAAAAACGCCAGTGCCTTTTATATTATAGCCATCTAAGTATTTAAATGAAAGTTATGATGATGTAATAAGTATTTTTATCGCAAACTATCTAAATGGTATATTTGTGTTTTTTATTGTACTAGAGTACAATGTAATCAATAAAACTCAGACAAAGGAGTGGTGGCAATGAAAAGAAAATTCAACTATATTATTTACGAGAAATTTTCAAAGTTTAATGAAAGTTTGTCTAACTTCCTTCTGAGGATATTTCGATATAAAACTAATCAAGATGGTAAAAAAGACTTGGAATACTACAAGAGTGAAGAATTTTATAAACTTGCAGTACTTTTTATTGTTCTTGGATTATTACCGATAGTCTATGGTGCATACATGTTTTTTAAGGAGAATAATATAATGGCTGGGGTTTTAGAATTACTAATATATTTTGTTATTTTAGTAGTTATATCGAGCAGTCAAATTAGTATAAGCAAAAAGAGATATATTTTTGTTTTATGTATTTACTTACTGGGTTTAATGCTACTGTTTATCAAGGGGCCAATGGGTGCGGGCCTAGTTGTAATAGTTACAACCTTTGGATTAGCTGCTTTTTTACTAAACAAAAGACAAAACATATATTTTATTTTTATTAGTTTACTAGTATTTATAGGTATTTCAGTATTCTTTTATTTTAGACTTTTGAATAATTTGGGGATATATCAATATAAAGAATCATGGTATATAGTTGCTATTTCAGCACAATTAATGGGTATATTATTTGTGTTCATTATTAATAATCTTTTTAGTAATATTGAAAATCAAATAGAAGAGATTGAGAATAGGACAAAAACAATTTTAGAAAGTGAACAAAAATATAGACTATTGTTTGAGTTATCAGGTGTTTTGATAGGCTACTATTCACCCAATGGGGTTCTAATATCTTATAATAAAAGAGCAGCAGAATACATGGGCGGAATTCCCGAAGATTTTTCAGGAAAATTAGTATATGATCTTTTCCCAAAGTCGTATGCTGATAAATTATTAGAACGTATTAATAAGGCCTTATCAAGTGATACTCCTATGGAGTATGAAAGTCTTGTGCCCTTTATAACTGGAGAAAAATGGCTTTTCACCACAATCAATAGAATTATTGATTCGAAAGGTGATGCCAAAGGTGTGCAGGTTGTTTCGGTTGATATCGATGATAGAAAACAAGTAGAAGAAAGACTAATTTACTCAAGTATTCATGATGATTTTACAGACCTATATAATCGCGTGTATTTTGAAGGAGAAAAAACTAAAATTGATAAAGATAGAAATTCAACTTATGCAATAATTCTAATTGATATCAATGGCTTACAATTGACTAATGATGCTTTCGGTTACGATGAAGGTGACTATTTGATTCTTAAAACTGCAAAAATTATTCAGAGCTGCTGCTTTAACAATGAAATTGTAGCCCGAATTGGGGGAGATGATTTCGGCATATTAATGCAAGCAGGAGAAAATGAGGCTAAAGATCTTATTCAGCGAATAATGGATAAATGCTATGAATATAATAAAGCACTAAAAAATAGTGAGCTCAGTATAAGCTTATCCACTGGGTATAGTTTAACAAGCGAGAATAAATCAGTTAATAAAGCGCAAAAAGAGGCAGTGGATAGTTTACAAAAAAATAAAATGCTTGAAGCTAAAAGTCATCAAAGCTCAATTATCGCAACAATTATGGCGACCATGATTGAGAGAAGTCAGGAGACAAAGGAGCATGGTGATAGGATTGCATTGTATAGTAAAATGATTGGAGAAAAAATAGGTTTACCTCCAAATAGCATGGATCAATTGCATCTATTATCAATGTTGCATGACATTGGGAAAATTGGAATTGATGACAGAATATTAAACAAACCTGGCAAATTGAACAATGAAGAATGGATAGAAATGAAAAAACATGCGGAGATAGGTTATCGAATTGCTATGTCTACTAGTGAGTTAACAACAAGTGCTGAATTAATACTTACCCATCATGAAAGATGGGATGGGAAAGGGTACCCACAAGGACTTTCTGGTGAGGATATACCTCTTCTTTCTAGAATTCTTGCCATTGCCGATGCTTATGATGCTATGACAGAAAATCGGGTTTATAGAAAAGCAATGACAAGTGAAGAGGCACTTGCTGAAATTAAAAATAATTTAGGCACACAGTTTGATCCTCAGCTTGCCGAACTATTTATTAAACTTATACAGGAAATAATTTAGATTTTATTTGTTATTGCGGCTGGAAAAATGAATAAAAAATATATTTGCGGGTATCCTACTCAATAGAAGAAGCCACTAAGTTTGAAATGTATCAGGACAAAGCAGGTGAATTTAGATTTAGATTAAACGCAAGGAACGGGAAAAGCATTTTGGCGTCTGAAGGATATTCTTTTAAAGGTAACTATTTAAAAGAGATCGAAAGCATACGAAAAAATGCATTTGAAGCAACTATTGAGGAGGAATAATTATGGATATTAAAAGCACTATTCAAGATTTATTAAATAAAGTTATGAAAGATGATGATTTAAAAAGCAAATTTTTAGATGATCCAGTAAAAACAGTTAAATCATTGATAGGCGATGACTTGCCTAATGACCAAATAAAAGCTATAGCGGATGGTGTTATGAGCAAGATTGGAATGGATAAAGCAGGAGATGCATTTAATAATATAAAGAAAATGTTCTAAAAAATGAGAGCGTATGCTCTCATTTTCTTTTTAAATAATAGTTTGGTATAATATCTTTTGATATAGTTGGCAAGGTGCACTATAAGGATCGAATTTAGAAGAGAGTATATTCCTTCAGAGAAGTTTTCTTGTTTTTAAGAAGAAATTTTAAAAAAACAGGTGAATATATACTCATATAATATTATGAGATTTAGAAATAAAGGGGAGGCATAGTTATGATATTAGGAATTTCAGGAAGTCCAAGGCCAAATGGCATAACTGCATCTGCAGTGAAAAAGATATTAGCTGAGAGTGGAGAAGAAACAGAATATATTTCTCTTGCTGGTAAAAAGATAAATGGTTGTATAAGTTGTTTAGGATGTACAAAAGACAACAAATGTGTGATCAAGGATGATTTCCCAGAAATAGCAGAAGCTATGGTTCGCGCAGATGCAATTGTTTTTGGGGTCCCAAATTATTATAATGTTCCAAATGGTTTGTCTCACTGTTTACTAGAGAGATGTTTTTGTTTTCGCCATCAAGGGTCATTTCTGTTAAAAGATAAACCTGGTGTTATAGTTTCTACTGGTTATTCAGCAGATGAAGAAAATAGTCAAGTGTTAAAGATTGTAGAGAACTTTCTTGTTAGTAATAAAATGAACATAGTATCCAAATTTTTAGTGGGAGCATTTTCACAATGCTACACTTGTGACTACGGGTTAACTTGTACAGATGGAAATGTGTATAGGGATAATGGATTTGTAGATGAAATTACTCTTTCTATGATGCCACCTAAACTTGAAGAACAACCACAATCCATAGAGAAATGCAAAGATGCAGCAAAGATCTTACAAGGATTTTTTTCTAGGTCATAATATTAATATGGTTTTGTAAAATTTATATGAAAATAGTTATTTTAAATGATATAAATTAATAGAAACACTTTTTGTGAAAATAACATATCTCACAAAAGGTGTTTTTATCTATAAGGAAAAGATTAGCAATAAAGATATAGAAGCATCACTCTATTCATTATAAAAAAAATTCAGCTAAAGTTCAGATAGATAACAATTATACTTCAGTTTCATGTTTTATAATTAATATATATTGAGAAGAAGGAGTAAAAAGATGAGCAAACCAATGTTAATAACCCTTAGACATAGCATTCTTATTCTGGGCTATTTCAGGAGGACTTGTTCTTCTTATATTTGCTAATAGAAAAAGCAACGATACACCTTATATAATAGTACTTAATCTTGAAAAAGATAAAGCAGAAGGTCCAAAAGCATATATTAAGGATTACAGGATATTACTATATTGTTGGGATATTCATATAATATTCTTTACTTGTACTATGATATAATTATTATCAATTAATAGGATCAAAGTTAGGAAAGGAATGGTTATAAAATGGCTAAGATTTTAATATGTGACGATGAAGCGGGTCTTCGTACAGTACTAAAGCGATATGCTATATTTGAAGGTCATCAAGTAACAGAGGCAGGGGATGGCATGGAGGCTGTGGAGCTTTGCCAGGAGAATTCTTTTGACTTAATTATTATGGATATTATGATGCCTAAGCTCGACGGGTTTTCTGCCGTAAAGGAAATTCGAAAAACTTCTGAAGTACCGGTAATTATGCTATCTGCTAGAGGTGAAGAGTATGATAAAGTATTAGGGTTTGAGCTTGGAATAGATGACTATGTCGTTAAACCATTTTCTTCAAAGGAAATTATGCTTAGAATAAGTGCTATTTTGAGAAGGACAGAGAAAAATAAATTCGTAGAACAAAAAGAAGATGGTCATATTATATTTGAAAAAGATGGGTTCAAGGTAGATATGACAGCATATAAAGTATTTATTGATAGAGTGCAAGTAGATTTGGCACCTAAAGAATATGATCTTTTGTTTTTTCTAATTCGCAATAAAAATATCGCAGTGCCGAGAGAAAGAATTTTATCAGAGGTATGGGGATATGATTATATGGGGGACGATCGTACATTGGATACCCATATGAAACTGCTTAGAAAATCTATAGAACCATATGGTACTATAATTAAAACCATTCGTGGATTGGGGTATCGATTTGATGAATAAACTTAAATTGCAATGGAAAATATTTGGATTTCTTTTAGGGTTTTGCGCTTTGTTACTTGTGATTTTATGGATATTTCAGACAGTGTTTTTAAGAGATATGTACAAGATTATTCGTAAAGTTGAGATAGACAGAGCTATTATGTTAGTGGAAAAAAATATTGATAATCCATCGTTTGAAGATATTTTATATAATATAGAATTAACTAATGAGATAACCATTAGACGAACACAAGATTTCATTCCACCTATTCGACCAGATCCCAATATACATAATCGTAAAAAATCAGAAGCTATCACTAAAGTTAAGAAATTTGTTTTAGATGATGGGAATGAGATTTCACTTACATTTTATGCATTTGTAACCCCAGTTGAGGCGACTGTATCTACTTTGAAATTGCAACTTATTATTATTACTGGAATTATGATGTTTCTTGCAATATTGCTTGCAATCATTATATCAAAGATTATATCAAAGCCTATTGAGCAGATTAATCAAAGTGCAAAGATGTTGACTACTGGTAATTATGAAATAGATTTTAAAGGTGAAGGCTATCTAGAAATCAAAGAGTTATCTGATACTTTAAATATTGCAACTAGAGAGCTTTCAAAGGTGGAGAGATTAAGACGGGAGCTAATGGCAAATATATCCCATGATTTGAGAACTCCGCTTGCGCTTATTTACAGTTATAGTGAAATGATGCATGATTTTCCCAGTGAAATTACTTCTGAACAGACCCAAATCATTATGGATGAAACAAAACGTTTAACTTTACTTGTAAATGATGTTTTAGACATTTCAAGTATTGAAAGAGGTGTTTCTAAACTCAACAGAGTGAGATTTAATTTCACTGAAAATTTAGAGGAAAGTATAAATCGTATGAGAGAGCTTGTTAAGGATGGAAATTATCAGCTAGAATTTGAGAATGATGGGGATGTATATTTATTTGCTGATAAGGTGAAACTTAACCAAGCATTTTATAATCTCTTGCTTAATGCAATAGCTCACTGTGGGGATGTAAAGAAAGTAACAGTGAAACAAATAATAAGAGAAGATATTGTAAAAATAGAGGTAATTGATTATGGAGATGGAATCAAACAAAGTGACTTACCTTATATTTGGGAGAGGTATTATTCAGTTGATAAAAATCACAATAGATCTATAGTAGGTACTGGTTTAGGTCTTTCTATTGTAAAAAAAGTCATTGAAATGCACGATGGTGAATATGGGGTTGATTCTGAATATGGAAAAGGAAGTGTGTTTTGGTTTAGTTTAAAGATTTAATTTCAATAAAATTTCGAGCGAATAAAACGAGTTGTTGAATTAGGATATATTTCTAAAAGTGAGATAGAGCAATTTGTAGTAATCTGACTTATGCTAAATTCAAGAATTACAAAACAATTTGTAAATAGCAGATGTGAATTAAATAAAAGCAGAATAGGCAACCTCTTTAACCTTATTAGGTTAAAGGGGTTTTAATTTTTTTAGTTTATATTGAATTCATATTAGAAGTATATTATAAAAATATAATAAGTTTAAGGGGGATTCTAAATGAAGTCAAAAAAATCAAATAAAAAGAAAATTATTATTGGAGTAGTTATACTTGCACTCGTGGCAGTTTTAGTTTTTAGGTTTGCATTACGTCCACAGGTAGAAAACTATAGTGAAGAAACTGCAAAGACTCAAGATGTTACTACGTACTATAGTTTTAGTGGGAATATTGAATCTAAAGATAGTCAAATAGTAGTTTCTAAGAAGATTTTACCAATAAAGGAACTTTTTGTTAACGAGGGTGATGTGGTCAAAGTTGGAGATATACTGTTTACACTTGATGACAGTAGCATATCTTCTAATGTTGAACAGTCCGCTGCAAGTCTTGAAATTTCTAAGATTAACTATGAGAAAATGGCAAGCACAACAAAACAACAACAAATGGCACAAGTATCAAGTTCGCTATCCACTGCAAAGCTTAATTTTGAAAATGCAAAATTAAATCTTGAAAGAACAACTGAATTATACGCAGGTGAGGGTGTTTCAAAACAAGCTTTGGAACAGGCTCAAAGTGGATATGATTCTGCAAAATTACAATTAGATTCTGCGCAAGAAAACTACGATGTAACAGATCGAGCTAGTGATCAAAATATACGTTCGGCTAAAGAACAAGTGAATCAAGCAGAAGCAAATTATGAATCTACTAAGAATCAAGTTGAAGATTTAACTGTTACTTCTGAAATAGATGGTATAGTTTCAGAAATATATGTAAAGGAAAATGAATCCTTAGTAACAGGCATAAGAATTATGGATATTGTAGACTACGATAATTTGGAAATCTTAGTCAAGGTAGATGAATTTGATATTGGAGCGATTACAGTTGGAAAAGAAGTTAGTGTTATGATTAACACTTTAGAAAAAGAAGTAGTGGGAGTGGTTTCGAAAATATCAAATCAAGCACAAACTGTAAATGGAGTATCTTTTTTTACTGCTAATATAAGTTTAGAAAATGATAAAGAACTACGCGTTGGTTTATCCGCTGAAATCGAAGCAATAAACAAAAATGAGACCAATGCAACCACGATTTCAATGAAAGCATTACAATTTGATAATGAAAACCAACCATTTGTTTACTATAGGGATGCAAATAACAAAGTAATTACTAAACCAGTAATCACAGGTATTAACGATGGTAATACTGTTCAAATTATAGAAGGAGTTAAATCGGGTGAAATTATTTTACTTCCCGAGAAAAGTGATGTAACGGGGCCTGCTTTTGGCAGTGGGTTAAGAAACAACTAGGAGGGAATCCGGATGAGTAGAGAAATTATTTCTATGAAAGATATTGTAAAATCCTATCAATTAGGAGATGTAGAGCAGAGAGTATTAAAAGAAGTAAATTTAAAAGTTTATGATGGCGAATTCCTTTCTATTTTAGGACCCTCAGGCTCAGGTAAAACAACTATGATGAATATTATTGGCTGTCTAGACACACCAACTAGTGGAGAGTTTTTTCTGGATGGTCGTGAAATTGCTGAATTGGATGAAAAAGAGCTTGCTCAAATTCGTAGCAAGGAGATTGGATTCATTTTCCAATCATTTCAGTTATTACCTAGACTTAATGCTTTGGAAAATGTAGAATTACCATTGATATATTCTAGAATGCCACAGGAATTACGTAAAAAAAGAGCTGAAGAAATGCTTGTAAGGGTGGGCCTGGAAGATAGATTGTATCATTATCCTAATCAATTATCTGGGGGACAACAACAAAGAGTGGCAATTGCAAGAGCTCTGTCTACTAATCCAACTATTCTTCTTGCAGATGAACCAACAGGGGCACTTGATCAAAAAACAGGCCAACAAATAATGGAACTTTTTCGTGAGCTAAATGATGAAGGGCGAACTATAATTATGATAACCCATGATCCTAATATAGCTAAAAATGCAACTAGGACTGTAGAGATAGTTGATGGGATTTTAACAGGGGGTGTGGTGTAGAAATGATTATAGAAAGTATTAAAATGTCATGGAAGAACATCATCCACAATAAAATGCGTTCTTTTTTAACGGTTCTTGGAATAGTCATTGGTGTAACTTCAATAATTGCTTTGATTACAATTGTAGAAGGCGTGACTGATGAAATGACTGACCAGTTTTCAAGCTTGGGTGCAGGTAAAATAACAGTGCAAGCAAATGGAACACCTTTGAAGCGAGGACTTAGTGATAATGATTTAAATGAGTTACTTCAAATTGATAATGTGACAGGAGTATCACCCACATTATCTCTAAATGCTTCAGTAGTTAGGAATTTAAACTTAGAAGAAAATGTAGCCATTGATGGGAAGAATGAAGTCTATTTTCAGCATAATCCTGATTTAATGCTACGAGGAAGACCACTGAATACTTTGGATATAGAAAGTAAGAATAAGGTGGCAATTATAAATCAATCTCTTGAGGAAATATTGTTTTTTGGAGAAGATTCTATAGGAGAAACCATGCAAATTAACGGCATATCTTATACTGTTGTAGGCATATTTGATGAGAATACTGAAACAGATTTAATATCTTCTAGGTCAAATGTGGAGGGAGAAAGTTCTGAGGGCAAGGCAATTATCCCTTATAAAACTGCCATGAGTATGGCAGGGATAAGCAACATTAGCTCTATCGAAGTGCTTATTGGAGATACAGACATGACGGATGAAGTTATTACTGAAACAGAGCTTGTGTTAAATCGAGCCTTTAATTACAAAGACAATAGTTATAGCATTATTAATATGGACAGTTTGCTAGAGGCAATGAATACCATGACTAATTTGCTGACTATCATGCTAGCAGGGATTGCATCAATTTCTTTATTAGTTGGAGGAATTGGAATAATGAACATGATGTTGGTATCTGTAACTGAGCGTACTACTGAGATTGGACTTAGAAAGGCACTTGGAGCAGAACCTAAGAGCATACAACTACAATTCCTGATTGAATCAATTTTCCTTTCTCTGATAGGAGGATTAATTGGACTATTTTTAGGATTAGGTATTTCATGGATAGCTAATACAGCGATGGAAATTCCATATAGTATATCGACTTGGGCAGTAGTATTGGGTGTTGGTTTTTCAGCAACTGTGGGAATTGTATTTGGATGGGCACCTGCAAGAAAAGCAAGCGCACTAAATCCAATTGATGCACTACGAAGTGTATAAATGGTATAATAACAATTAGAGGTGTATGATATGCTAAATATTTTAGTTGTTGAAGATGATAAGAACCTTAGAAAGTTAATGAGTACAATTTTAATAAATAATGGTTATAATGCTTTTAGTGCAGAAGATGGCGAAAAAGCTCTAAGTATAATGGAGTCAACCCATGTGGATTTGATTATCAGTGATATTATGATGCCAAACATGGATGGATATGAGTTAACAAATGAACTAAGGCGGGCAAATTATAATCTGCCTATTATGATGGTGACAGCAAAAGAGACCTTCGAAGATAAAAAGAAGGGATTTCTTGTGGGGACCGATGATTATATGGTAAAGCCTATAGACATGGATGAAATGATTTTGAGAGTGGATGCACTTTTACGACGCTCTCATGTAATGAATGAGAATCGGTTAAACATTGGCGGTGTAGAGCTTGATTATAATACATTGACTGTTAGTAGAGATGGAGATTCAATACTTCTTCCTAAGAAGGAGTTTTATCTCTTATTTAAATTACTCAGTTATCCAAAACAAATATTTACAAGGCAACAACTAATGGATGAGATTTGGGGTATGGATGCAGAAACTGATGAGCGAACAGTAGATGTTCATATAAATAGATTGAGAGATAAGTTTGCAACTTTTATTGAATTTAAAATAGTTACTATTCGAGGGCTTGGGTATAAAGCGGAGAAAACAATATGATAAAACTGAGAATGAAGCTAATCTTGTTTTTTGTATCACTCATGTTTATTTCTTCTGTTTTGTCTTTTGTTATTTTTGCTTTTTTACCTGATGATAGTTTAGGACAAGAATTGAGACAAAATCAGCAAGAAATAGTAATTTCAATACTGGAACTAGAACAAAAAACTAACTTGAATATAGAAGAAATTACGGATATGGCGTCGAATTTTATGTATGATGTTAGTATAATTGACAGTATTGATTCATTACAGATGACAAACGATGAAATGAATCGATTGAAAAATCAAGAGACGGTTATAATTTCTGATCAGAGAAGGAATCAGATAACTTCAGTGTTAATGATAGATGACACTTATATAGAGATTAGTCCACATCCAGATAATAATATTTTTAGAATTATCGCTTCTCGTGTAAGGATTTCGCTTATATCATATATTGTGATAGGTTCTTTCCTGGTTATATTATTGGCTAAAAGCGTAGTTAAACCAATACTAAAACTTACAGCAGCTACACAAGAAGTTGCAAAGGGTAATTTTGATGTAGAGATTGCTAGTAAAGGCAATGATGAAATCGCACAGATGATCCAGAACTTTAACAAAATGACAAAAGAATTAAAAAGCATAGAATATCTGCGCAAAGATTTTATTAATAGTGTGTCTCATGAATTTAAAACACCTATTGCTTCTATTCAAGGGTTTGCAAAGCTATTACAAAATGATAATTTACCAGAAAATGAAAGGCATGAGTATACACAAATTATTATTGAAGAAACATCTAGATTAACTAAACTTTCTTCAAATATTTTAAATCTTTCAAAACTTGAAAATCAAGAAATAATGGGAAAGAAGATTGATTTTTCATTGGATGAACAGATTAGAAGAACAATTTTATTGCTTGAATATGAATGGAGTAAAAAGAATATTGAATTTGATATTGACCTTGAGAATATTAAATATCAAGGGGATGAAGAATTACTACAGCAAGTTTGGATTAATATTTTAAGTAATGCTATTAAATTTTCAGATGAAGAGAGTATTATTACTGTAAAGCTTTATCAAATGGGGCCTATTGTAAAAATAAAAATTAGTGATACTGGTATTGGTATGAGTGAAGAAATACAGCAAAGAATTTTTGAAAAGTTTTACCAAGGAGATAAAGCTCATTCTTTAGGGGGAAATGGTTTAGGTTTATCTATTGCTAAGAGAATTATAGATATATGTGGAGGAATTATTTATGTAGAGAGCAAAATTGATCATGGAACAACTTTTAATATTGAGTTGCCCATTGTAAATGATTAATACAATGAATTCTAAAGTAAGGCGATATTATGGACGAGAGAGAAATATATCTCGTCCATTTGCATGGAAAAATTTGTTGACAATCACATAGTTAAGGACTAAACTATTAATAGCTTAACAAGTAAGTGGTTAACAACTAATTTATAAGAAAAGGGAGAAAATCAAATGGACAAAGCTTTAAAAGATCAATATATGAATGCGATGTTTCGTTTCAAAAAGGCTGGCATGATTTTAGCACAGAGATCTGATTTAAATATGACCGAACTTATGCTAATGAAGGGTGTAGCAAAGAACTCTTTATTTTCTGGAGATAATATGAATTTATCTGAAATTCACAACAAACTTCATATTACAAAATCAGCAATTTCACAGATGATGAATTCACTAGAAAAGAAGGGGTATATTGAACGCGAAATAGATAAAACGGATCGTCGCAAAGTAATAGTTACTCTTACAAGAACTGGATTAGATGTTCTGAAAGAAGCAAGAGAGTCTTCGAATCAAATTTTCGAAGAAATTATTTCGCGTTTAGGAGATGAAAACACAAAACAGCTTATTGAACTTTTAGATAAAGTATCTGATATAACAGAGGATTTAAAAAACGAAATATTTAAAGATGATAATAATTAATTTGCATAAATAGAAATAGCAGTGTAACGCTATAGAAATGAGGGATTCGATTTGATCAAGCTTTCAAAATATTTAAAGCCGTTTATATTTGGTTTGGTTTTAGCAGTTATATTACTTTTTGGACAAGCTATGGGAGATTTATTTTTACCTAATTATATGTCTGAAATTGTAAATGTTGGTATTCAACAAAATGGAATCGAGCATGCTGCTCCAGATGCGATTAGCATAGAGGGCATGAAAATGATTACTGTATTTATGGATGATAGTGAAAAAGATTTTGTTGAAGATAATTATACCCTAATATCTTCAACAGAAAAAAACTCTAGTGGGGAGACCTATAAAAGTATTTATCCTAATTCAGGATCACAAATCAATGTAAAAAAAGATGTGGATGAGGTAATAGGCACTAAACTTGATAATGCATTTGGTACCGCTGCATGGACATTTATAGAGGTGATGAAAGATATCTCACCGCAATCTAGCGAGTCGAATTCAAATCTAAACAAAGAAAATGTAAAAAGTATAGACTTAAACCAGATTTATAAAATGCAATCTTTGTATGATGGATTGCCTGAAGCTACAATAACTGAAGCACATGACAATGCGCTAACTAATAATACATCTATGTTAAAACAGAGTGGAATTATGTTTGCAAAAGCTTTTTATGTTGAATTAGGAAGGGACATAAGTAGTATGCAAACAGCTTATATAGTACAAATTGGATTAATAATGATTTTAATCGCTTTTTTTGGGGGAATTGCTTCTATATTAGTAGGTTTATTAGCATCAAGGATTTCTACTGGTGTAGCAAGAAACTTGCGTAAGGATGTATTTAATAAAATTGAAAGTTTTTCAAACAATGAATTTGACAAATTTTCAACTGCTTCACTTATAACTAGATGTACAAACGATGTAACTCAAATACAACAGGTACTTACCATGGGCATAAGAATGATCTTTTATGCTCCAATTATGGGTATTGGTGGCGTGCTTATGGCAGTAAACAAATCGGTTTCTATGAGTTGGATTCTTGCAATTGCTGTAATAGTTACTGTTGGACTACTTATGATAATCATGTCAATTGCCATGCCTAAGTTTAAGGCAATTCAAAAGTTGATTGATAAACTTAATCTGGTTTCAAGAGAGAACTTAAGTGGACTTATGGTTATCCGGGCTTTTGGTACAGAAAAGTATGAAAAAGAAAGATTTATAAGCGCTAATGATGAATTGACAAAGACAACTTTATTTGTAAACCGTATTATGGTTTTCTTGATGCCTATGATGAATATTATCATGAATGGACTCACTTTGATTATTATTTGGGTGGGAGCGCATCAAGTGGCAAAATCAACAATGCAAGTTGGAGATATTATGGCATTTATGCAATATGCAATGTTAGTTCTGATGTCTTTTATGATGATTTCGATGATGTTTATAAGGTTTCCTCGTGCTGCAGTATCTGCAGTTCGTATTTCTGAAGTATTAGAAACACAACTTAGTATTGTAGATCCAGAAAACCCTAAAGATTTCATACAAAACGAAACAGGTGTTGTAGAGTTTAAAAGTGTTAGTTTTAGATATAATAATGCTGAAAAAGATTCTCTTAGCAATATTTCTTTTACAGCAAATCCTGGCCAAACAACTGCTATTATCGGTTCAACTGGTTCTGGAAAGTCGACAATTGCAAATTTAATATTGCGTTTTTATGATGTAAGCAAAGGAATGGTTATGGTTGATGGCGTTGATGTGAGAGAAGTTTTTCAAAAGAACCTGCGCTTTAAAATCGGATATGTGCCACAAAAATCAGTTTTGTTATCAGGAACAATTGATTTTAACTTAAAATATGGTAAAAAAGATGCTTCAAATCAAGATGTCGAGATGGCAGCTAATATAGCACAAGTGTCAGAATTTATAGAAGACAGATCAGAAGGCTTAGAGTCTCTAATCTCACAGGGTGCGACAAATATTTCTGGAGGTCAAAAACAAAGATTATCTATTGCTAGGGCATTAGCTAAAGATCCAGATATTTTAATTTTCGATGATAGCTTTTCTGCTTTAGACTTTAAGACAGAAGCAGCTCTTAGAAAATCCTTAAAAGAAAATTCTAAAGATACCACAGTTATTTTAGTAGCACAGAGAGTGAGTTCCATTATGAATGCAGAGCAAATTATTGTTTTAGATAATGGGAAAATGGTTGGTCGTGGAACCCATGATGAACTTCTACGAAACTGTACAGCGTATTATGAAATTGCTTCATCTCAGCTTTCGAAGGAGGAATTAGCGTGAATGAAAATAGAGTAAAAAAAGATGAAGACCAACCAAAAGGTCCAATGGGAGGCCGTGGACCCATGGGTGGTGGTGGGCCAATGCGTGGAATAGGAATGTCTGCGCCGAAAGCTAAAGATTTTAAAGGTACCATGTCTAAGCTAATAGGTTATCTTGGCACCCATAAGGTAACGATTCTTTTCGTATGGATGTTAGCAGTTGTAGCTACTGTCTTTACTATTTTAGGGCCGAAGATATTGGCAGGAGCAACAGATGAGCTTATAACTGGATATTTAAGTACTATTGCTGGAACGGGCAGTATTGACTTTGGGAAAATTGGTAGCATTATCCTTTGGCTTGTAGGATTATATATTATAAGTGCAATATTTTCCTATCTTCAAGGTTATGTTATGTCTGGTGTAACCGCAAAAGTTACATTTAAGATGAGAAATGATATTAATGAGAAAGTTAATAAGTTACCTTTAGGATATTATGATAAAACAACTCATGGCGATGTTCTTTCTCGTATCACCAATGATGTTGATACCATAAGTAATTCACTCAATCAAAGTATGACTCAAATTATAACATCAATAACATCACTTATAGGAATTATTATTATGATGCTTTCTATAAGTTGGCAGATGACCTTGGTATCTTTGTGCATATTACCATTATCAATGGTTGTGACATTGAAAGTAGTTAAGAAATCACAAAGACACTTTAAAGATCAACAGAAGTTTTTAGGCAGTGTAAACGGTCATGTTGAAGAAATGCTTGGTAGTCATATAGTAGTAAAAGCATTTAATGGCGAAGAAGATTCATCAGCTAAGTTTGCAGAATATAATGATTCACTTTACAATGCAGCGTGGAAAGCCAACTTTTTATCTGGCTTGATGATGCCAATTATGAATTTCATTGGTAATTTAGGTTATGTGGCAATATGTGTTCTAGGTGGGTTTTTTACAGTTAATGGTACAATGACTATTGGGGGGATACAAGCATTTATACAGTATGCAAGACAGTTTAACCAGCCAATTTCTCAGATTGCAAATATCTCTAATGTTCTTCAGCAAACTGCTGCGGCTGCGGAGCGTGTATTTGAATTTTTAGAAGTGGAAGAAGAAATATCGGAGAATTCAGATGCACTGTCTGTAACACTAGGTGATTCTGATGCTGCAAATAATATGGTGCATATTGATGGTAATGTATGTTTTGAAGATATAAGCTTTGGTTATGAACCAAACAATATGGTTATTAGTAACTTTAGCGTAAAAATAAAGCCAGGGCAAAAGGTAGCCATTGTTGGACCAACAGGTGCTGGTAAGACTACAATCATAAAACTCCTTATGCGATTTTACGATGTAAATAAAGGAACTATTCTAATAGATGGCCATGATATAAAAACATTTAAAAGAAGTGAACTTCGATCAATTTTTGGTATGGTGCTACAGGATACTTGGCTGTTTAATGGAACTATTGCAGATAATATTCGTTATGGCAAGCTAGATGCATCAGATAATGAAGTGATTGAAGCAGGTGTAGCTGCTCAGGTTGATCATTTTGTTAGAAGATTACCTGATGGATATAATATGGTGTTAAATGAGGAAGCAGATAATATATCTCAGGGTCAGAAACAATTATTGACCATCGCAAGAGCTATTTTATCAGATCCTAAAATATTGATATTAGATGAGGCAACAAGTAGTGTGGATACTCGTACAGAAGTGTTGATACAAAAGGCTATGGATAATCTGATGAAAGATCGAACAAGTTTTATAATAGCTCATCGACTATCTACAATCCGTAATGCTGATTTGATTCTGGTCATGGACAATGGGAATATAGTTGAACAAGGTTCTCATGATGATCTGATTAAACAAAATGGTTTCTATGCAGATCTTTACAGCAGTCAGTTTGAAAGAGCAAGTTAAAGCTATAAAATAATAAAGAGGTGGTAAAGAAATAGGTTTGGACTAATAAGTGAGGCATAAGAATGAGCCTAATTGTGCAGTTCTAGAAACTGTCGCTAAAGGCCAAATTTCAGAAGAACGATTGCTCAGTTATTTAAAATTAAAGAAAGAAGCCAAGTATGAAGGATTAAATTCTAGGAAAATTGAACAGAAAAAAACAAATGAAATGTTTTCTGAATATGGTGGATTAAAGAAGGCAAGAGACTTAATAAAATCTAAAAATAAAAAAAGATAGAAAGAGACCAATTAACCAGAGTTTAGGTTAGTGAACATAAATATTTGTTGTATATTGATGCGGAATATCAAATGATTTACAGTAAGAATTATAGATTCAGTATTTTAGTGATGGTGTATAAGACAAAAGCATATTAATAAGTTTCTAGTAGTAAAAGCCTATATAATAAAAAACTATTTTTTAAATCAATTGTCTTTAATTCAAAGTATAAGTATTTTAATAATTAGTATAAAACCCACTAGGAAATTAGATCTTAGTGGGTTGAGATTATGTTTTCGTTAATTTTCTTGTATTTCTAGACTTGAAAAATTTGACTCGTTACCCCAGGCTCTAAATCCAGTATAATTAGACATTGCAGAGGTAGTACTAGTAAAAAAGAAATCTTCACCTGTCTTTGTACCATCTATAGAAATCGATAATTTTTTATCATTTCCACTTACTGTACTGACATCAAGCTGAATATCATGAGTGGATGTCCACCAGGGGTCATCTTTTTCTAATAAAACTTTAGTTTCAGCGTTCGAGTAGGCTGAGTTTTTTTCAGTTTGGGCTCCAGTTACTGGATCTGAACCTCTTTCTTTGATTATTATACTGCCACGTCCTCTGTCAAATTGGAGAATATAACCTGTATCAATTTCAGTATTTTCGTCTACAGATGTTTCAAAAAAAATACCATAACCCCCATTTGTACCAGTTCCAAGGATAGCTTTAGATGTTATTGTGTAGTCTTCATTTTCATTTTTTGTAAAGATAGTACCATAAGTTGACTTTATTCCATCAGATCCATTTTTATTCCAAGTATGAGTTTGCAAAGGACTTTTTAACAATTCTTGCATATTTATCCCAGCAGAACCATATAAAATAGAATCAGGACCTAGCGTCCATATCTGGTCACCTATATTCCATTTGAATTTCACTTTATCTTGCAGTGGTATTATTACTTCTGTTAATAGAGCATTTGTTATAAGAACTTCCATTCGATCAGTATCAGAAGTTACACCTTTAAAAATATCTTCAGTGCTAGCATTATTTTTAACGGCATATAATTGAGTTGATTTATTTAGCGTGCTAAGATTTGCAGTATCAACTTTAATTTTTGCACTTTTTGTTGAACCGGAAAAACGAGGTATAGCTATAGCAGCTAATATACCCAATACTGCTATTACAACAATGAGCTCAATTAAAGTAAAACCAGTTTTATTTCTTTTAATACTAAACAGTCTCATGTATATCACCCCTTATATTGATTAAGTTCAATTTGTATAGATATAAATTATAAGATTGCTTGAAAAAGCTTATAATAATGTGATTATAACATTTGTGCTTATATTATGATATATTTATTTGCAGGAGATGTTAATAAATTAAACAATGTGATATATTAGATTGGTAAAGTATAATATAAGAACTGTAATATTAGAAGCTTATTTTGTATGAAATGCATATTTGAAATTTTCTCATTCTATGATATTGTATAAAATAAACGTATTTTTGGAGGTGTAGTATGGTTACCAAATTTAAAAAAGTAATGGTTGCAAATAGAGGCGAAATCGCTATTAGAATATTTAGAGCGTGTAATGAACTTGGCATAAGAACAGTTGCCATTTATTCAGAAGAAGATAAGAGTTCTTTATTTCGTACAAAAGCAGATGAATCATATTTAATAGGTAAAAATAAGGGCCCTTTAGAGGCTTATTTGAGTATTGATGAAATAATTAAAATTGCGTTAAAAAAAGGAGTAGATGCTATTCATCCTGGCTATGGATTTTTATCTGAGAATCCTGAACTTGGAAGAAAATGTAGAGAAGTTGGTATTGAGTTAATTGGGCCTACTCCTGAGATGATGGAGCAACTTGGAGATAAGATAAAGTCTAAAATTGTTGCAAAGAGGGTGGGGGTTAGTATAATACCCGGTATTGATAAGGCTGTTACCAGTGAAGATGAAGCGAGAGAATTTGCAGAATTTAGTGGATATCCAGTCATGTTGAAAGCAGCGGCTGGTGGTGGCGGTCGCGGTATGAGAATAGTAAGACGCGAAGAAGATTTGCTAAGAGAATATTACAGTGCTAAAAATGAAGCTAAAAAAGCATTTGGAATTGATGATATATTTATTGAAAAGTATTTAGAGAAGCCAAAGCATATTGAAGTTCAAATCCTTGGTGATAAGCATGGAAATATAGTGCATTTATTTGAAAGAGATTGCTCAATTCAAAGAAGGCATCAAAAGGTAATTGAATACACTCCAGCTTTTTCTATTACACAAGAACAAAGAGAAAATATATGTGCAGATGCTGTTAAAATAGCAAAAGCTGTAGATTATATGAATGCAGGAACAGTAGAGTTTTTGTTGGATAAACATGGGCAGCATTACTTCATAGAAGTAAATCCTAGAATACAGGTAGAGCATACCGTTACAGAGATGGTAACTGGGATTGATATTGTGCAGTCTCAAATTTTAGTTTCAGAGGGATATAAATTAGATTCGGATAGAATTGGAATCAAGAGTCAAGATGATATAAAGGTAAATGGTTTTTCTATACAGTGTAGAGTAACAACTGAAGATCCACAAAACAATTTTGCCCCTGATACAGGAATTATAGATATATATAGAACAGGATCGGGTGCTGGGATTAGACTAGATGGAGGAAATGGATTTACAGGTTCAGTTATAAGCCCGTATTACGACTCTCTTTTAGTAAAAGTAATATCATGGTCAAGGACATTTGAAGATGCCTCTAGGAAGCTTAACAGAGCTCTTAAAGAGATTAAAATAAGAGGAGTTAAAACTAATATTCCGTTTTTGATAAATGTATTAAATCATCCAGAATTCATAAGTGGAAAATGTGATACGGGATTTATTAACTTAAATGAGGGGCTATTTGATATCATTGCAAAAAAAGATATTGAACTTAAGGTGTTAAATTATATTGGAGAAAAAGTAGTAAATAAAACAAAGGGAAATAAACCTGAGTTTGACTATCCTCGGATTCCTAAAATAACTAGGCCTGAAAATCAAAGAGGTACAAAACAAATTTTAGATGAAAAAGGACCTGAAGGATTAGTCAATTGGATAAAGGATAATAAAAGGCTACTTATCACAGATACTACACTTAGAGATGCTCATCAATCACTTATGGCAACAAGGATGAGAACGAGTGATATGTACGATATTTCCAAAGCTGTTTCAGTACTTGGAAATGATTTGTTTTCTCTTGAGATGTGGGGTGGAGCAACATTTGATGTAGCTTATAGATTTTTAAATGAATCCCCTTGGGAAAGGCTAGAGTTGCTTCGAAAAAAAGTACCGAATATATTATTTCAAATGCTTATAAGGGGTGCAAATGCAGTTGGATATAAAAATTATCCAGACAATGTAGTCAGAGAGTTCGTCCAGCAATCAGCTAAGAGTGGGATAGATGTGTTTAGAATATTTGACTCTTTAAACTACCTAGATGGTATGAAAGTAGCGACTGAAGAAGTTTTAAAAACTGGGAAAATAGCAGAGGCTTGTATATGCTATTCGGGAGATATTTTAAATAAGGATAAAAAGAAATACACTCTGGATTATTATATAAAAACTGCTAAGGAATTAGAAGCTACAGGTACACATATACTTGGAATTAAAGATATGTCCTCACTTTTAAAACCAGAAGCGGCCTATCAATTAGTTACAGAACTAAAAAAAGAAATCAAAATCCCAATCCACCTTCATACCCATGATACAAGTGGAAATGGAATTGCAACACTTTTAATGGCAACTCATGCAGGGGTAGATATTGTGGATGCAGCATTTAATAGTATGTCAGGAATAACAAGTCAGCCAGCTTTAAACTCTATAGTAGCAGCGCTTGAACACTCAGATAGAACTACAGGACTTGATTTAGATTCACTTCAAGTTATATCAGATTATTGGGCTGCTGTAAGACCGATATATGCTGAATTTGAATCTGATCTTAAGTCTGGTACAGCGGAGATTTATAAATATGAGATCCCTGGAGGACAGTATTCAAATTTCAAACCACAGGTTGAAAGTTTTGGATTAGGGCATAGATTTGGCGAAGTAAAAGAGATGTTTAAAACTGTAAATGATATGCTTGGAGATATTATAAAGGTAACGCCTACATCTAAAGCAGTAGGAGATTTAGCAATATTTATGGTTCAAAATGATTTAGATCCAGAGAATATATATGAAAAAGCAAAAGATATGGCTTTCCCAGATAGTTCAGTATCATATTTTAAGGGAATGATGGGTCAGCCAATGGGGGGATTTCCAGAAAGACTGCAAAAATTAGTCTTAAAAGGAGAAAAACCAATTACAGGTAGAGCAGGAGAACTATTAGATGATGAAGATTTTTCTAAGATTAAAAAATATTTAGAAGAAAACTATAAAATAGAAGTAAATATGGAAGATGCTCTTTCTTATGCTCTTTATCCTAAAGTATTTGAAGATTATTTAAAATACAAAGAAGAAAATGGCGATTTAAGTAGAATGAAAAGCGATATGTTTTTTTATGGATTAAGAGAAGGTGAAACAGGAGAAGTAGAAATAGAAGAAGGAAAGATACTTGTAATTAAACTTGTTGAAATAGGAGCGGTAGATGACAAAGGGTTTAGAACTCTTTATTTTGAAGTAAATGATAGTAGAAGAACTGTGAAAGTATTTGACAAAGCAAGCAATATTGTAAAAACTAGCATAGAATTAAAAATGGCAGATCCAGAAGATAAAAGAGATATAGGTTCAAGTATACCTGGAACAGTAGCTAAGATTCTAGTTAAATTAGGAGATAAGATTGAAAAAAACCAGTTAGTTGCTGTAGTTGAAGCGATGAAAATGGAGACACAAATCACTTCTTCTATTGAAGGTAAAGTAGATTCTATCCTTTCTAAAGAAGGAGATAGAATAGAATCAGGAGAATTATTAATAAGACTTGAATAGTTATAAAAGTTTCTTTGAAGAATGTGTATTATATGCTTAGCAAGTTATATTTAGATAAATTAGTTTGCAGAATTTATCAAATTTTAGGTTCCATGATGTAAGAGTAGGGCATCATTTAAATGAGGAAAGTAGATTATTTTTATTTTAAGCCAGTAGGATAAATTTCTATTGGCTTTTTTCTGAAAAAATGATGCAAAATCATACTAGATAGTATATTATTACTATTAGGCGTATGTTAAGGTTAATAGATAAAATTAAAGCATAATTAACAAGTCAAGCGTAATGGAGGATGAGTTCGTGGATTTAATTTCAAATTTTACTATAAATATTTATTCTATGTTTATACTTATTATCATATATACACAATCCTCAAAATATGCTGATAGAGATTATTTACATAACAAGTTATTTATAAAACTAATAAGAGTTACATTCTTTATGTTGATTTTTGATATAATTGGAAGATTTGATGGAAATCCAGGTACAATCAACTCAATTTTGAATCAAAGCGGAAATTACTTGTTATTTTTATTAGCACCGATTATACCATCATATTGGCTAGGATACGTAGATTATCAAATATACCAAAATGAAACTAGAACAAGAAAGTTGTTTTATCCTTTACTAATTATAAATGCATTTAATTTTATTATGCTTAATTTAAGTCAAATTTATGGATGGTATTATTATATTGATTCAGCTAACCTATATCATAGAGGATCTTTGTATTGGGTTGCTTCGTCTATTCCATTTTTATTTATAATATATACTTCTATTTTCATATTTATAAATAGAAAGAAAATACAAAAAAAGTATTTTTTATCGCTTTTGTTTTTTTCAATCCCTCCACTTGTAGGGACAGCATTACAAATAGTATTTTATGGAATTTCTTTAGTTTTGAATGGAATGGTTTTATCGATTTTAATTGTTCAATTTAATATTCACAATGAAAGTGTATTTATAGACTATCTTACTGGTGTGAACAATCGTAAAAAGTTAGATGACTATTTAAAAGAAAAAATACAAACTGCTACTGATAGAAGGTCGTTTTCTGCAATTATGATTGATATAAATGGATTTAAATCCATTAACGATAGATTTGGTCACGACATTGGAGATAAAGCACTTCAAGCCATTGCAAAATTATTGACAAGTAGTATTAGGTCAAATGATTTTATAGGTAGGTTTGGTGGCGATGAATTCTGTGTTGTTTTAGGGGTTTCGGATGAAAGAAGGCTACTAGATGTTGTAAATCGAATTAAGAATAATATTAAAAAGTATAATCAAATGGAAGACCAACCATATACATTGGGACTTAGTATGGGTTATGCAGTTTACGATTATAAATCAAATATGACAGTTGAAGAATTTCAAAAGCATATTGATTCATTGATGTATAAAAATAAAGAAAAGCGGAACGGTATATTAATTGAGTCAAAATTAAATAGCTAATGATAGTTTAATATTAGTAAAAAAAATAGGAAGATAATGGAAATTATTAATTGCTTATATAAAACAAAATATGATATAATCATCTAGCGATGACAGAACTTTATTTTTGGATTTTATTTCGGTCAAAGGGCAGTAATACCAAAAAAGGTGGTGTCATTTTTTTTGGGTAAAAAGCCCTAGAATTGTTCTTATCAAGAGTTTAAATCTATAAAAAATAGATAGATTTACACTAAAATAAAAAGGGGGTTTTTAAATGTATAAGAGAGTATTGTTAGTTGCATTAAGTGTTATCATGCTTTTAAGTTTAATAGCATGTACTGCAGCACCGGAAGTAGATTCTGATGTTATTCATATTGGTATTGTAACAGGAACAGTTTCACAAGGCGAGGATGAACTTCGTGGAGCAGAAGCTATGATTGAAAAATATGGCGACGCAGACGCAGGTGGTATGATAAAGCATGTAACTTATCCTGACAATTTTATGCAAGAGCAAGAAACTACTATTGCTCAAATTATAGGTTTATCAGATGACCCTAACATGAAAGCTATCGTTGTAAACCAAGCAGTTCCAGGAACTTCTGCAGCTTTCAAAGAAATTCGTGAAAAAAGACCGGACATAATATTACTTGCTAACTCTTCACAAGAAGATACAGCTATGATTGAAGCAGCAGCAGACTTAGTAATAGACCCAGATAATATTAACCGTGGATACCTTATGGTATTAGCAGCTAAGAAAATGGGAGCTGATACATTTGTTCATATTTCTTTCCCAAGACATATGAGTATTGAATTATTATCAGTTAGAAGAAATATAATGGAAGAAGCAGCAAAAGATTTAGGACTTAAATTTGCATTTGAAACAGCTCCAGACCCAATGAGTGATGTTGGTATACCGGGAGCACAAAACTTTATCCTAGAGCAAATGCCAGCATGGGTTGACAAATATGGTAAAGACACAGCTTTCTTTGCTACAAATGACGCACAAACTGAGCCTTTATTAAAAAGAGTAGCAGAACTTGGAGCAATCTTTGTTGAACCAGATCTACCTTCACCAATAATGGGTTATCCAGGTGCTTTTGGCATCGATTTAAAAGACGAAGCAGGCGACTGGCCAGCAATTCTTAATAAAGTTGAAGAAGCAGTTGTAGCAGCAGGCGGCGGCGGAAGAATGGGAACTTGGGCTTATTCATATGGCTATACAGCAACTCAAGCATTAGTTGAGTATGGTAAACAAGTTACAGAAGGAACTATGGAAAAAGATAATTTAACAGATGTTTTGGCAGCATTTGAAATGTATACACCAGGTGCAGCTTGGAATGGATCATTACTTTATGATAGAGTTCTAGGCGAAGAGATTCCTAACCATGTTATGGTTTACCAAGACACATATGTATTTGGTAAAGGTTATATTGGAAATGGTACTGAAGTAGTACCAGATAAATATAAGGATATAAAATAATTATAAATACATGTGGAACGGTCTATTAAGACCGTTCCACATGTATTAAACAATTACATAAAAAAGTTTATTAAGAGGTGAATCCATGGCAGCAACAGATGCATTGCTTCGTGTAGAAGATGTAGGGAAGAGTTACAATGAGAACATTGTATTAAAAGATATTAGCTTTTCTTTAGAAAAAGGTCAGATTTTGGGTCTTGTTGGAGAAAATGGTGCAGGAAAATCTACACTAATGAATATCTTATTTGGGATGAATGTTATAGTAGAAACTGGCGGTTACGAAGGCGAAATTTATTTTGATGGTAAAAAAATTAATTTTAAAAGTCCAGTAGATGCTCTTAATGCAGGGATAGGTATGGTACATCAAGAGTTTTCTTTAATACCAGGATTTACAGTAGCTGAGAATATTCTATTAAATATGGAAAATACCAAAAGCAGTATTATTTCAAAGATTTTTGGTAAGAAACTTGAGACAATTGACCAAGAAAAAATTAAAAAAAATGCAAAAGATGCAATTGATTTATTGGGTGTTTCGCTAGATACAGATACTTTTGTATCTGAAATACCAGTAGGTTATAAGCAATTTATTGAGATTGCACGTGAGATAAAGCGTGATCAAGTAAAACTTATTATACTAGATGAGCCAACTGCTGTGTTAACTGAAACAGAGGCAGATATACTGCTTGCTTCTATGAAGCGGCTAGCTGGATTAGGTGTATCGATTGTATTTATATCACATAGACTTCGTGAAATAACTATGGCTTGTGATAAAATGGTTGTTCTTAGAGATGGGAATGTAGTTGTAGAGGTTCCCACAGAAGGTGTTAATGTTAGACAGATAGCAAACTGGATGGTTGGTAGGGATATAGGTAATGATAAAATAGAAAAGCATGATATTAGTGAGATGGATGAAAAAGATATTATTTTTGAAACAAAAAATCTTTGGGTAGATATGCCTGGAGAATCGATAAAGGATGTATCTTTAAAGATTCGAAAGGGTGAAATCCTAGGAATTGGTGGATTAGCGGGGCAAGGCAAATTAGGATTTCCAAATGGAGTTATGGGTTTATTCTATTCTGGTGGAGAAATAATATTTGAAAATGAGCCTTTGACTTTAAATAATACCCTAGAAGCTTTGGAAAGAGGAATTGCATTTGTATCTGAAGATAGAAGAGGCGTAGGGCTATTACTTGATGAACCGATTGATTGGAATATATCTTTTAATGCAATGCAAGTTCAAGATAAATTTTTAAAAACTTATTTGGGATTTATGAAATTTAGAGATGATAAGTTAATGAGAACAGTTGCAAATGAATATATTGATCAATTAGAAATTAAGTGTACAAGTGAGAAACAGCTAGTTCGTAATTTGTCTGGAGGAAATCAACAAAAAGTATGCTTGGCTAAGGCATTTGCAATGAATCCAAAGCTATTATTTGTATCAGAACCTACTCGTGGAATAGATGTAGGTGCAAAACAGTTAGTTTTAGATTCATTAAGAAAATACAATGAAGAAAATGGAACAACCATAGTTGTTATTTCATCTGAACTTGAAGAGTTAAGATCAATTAGTGATAGAATTGCCATAGTTTGTGAAGGTGAGATATTTGGTATTTTACCACCAGAAACAGATATAACGGAATTCGGTTTGTTGATGTCAGGGGAATACAAGATCAATGAAGAAGGTGAAAAAGTATGGTTGCGATAAATAGATTTATTAAGGATTTTGGAATAGCAAGAATCATTATAGCCATATTTTTATTATCTTTATTTATAGTTGCTCCTATTTTTGGAGTTAGAGTTGATCAATCTATTAATGATGTTATAGTGCGTTTTGGAATGAATTCTATAATGGTACTTTCTATGGTTCCAATGATTCAATCTGGATGTGGACTTAACTTTGGATTACCAGTTGGATTAATTGCAGGTATGTTAGGTGCAGTAATAAGTTTGGAATTTGGAGCAGTGGGATTTGCCGGAATAGCAATCGCATTTGCAGTTGGAATATTCTTTGCTGCAATATTTGGTTTTGTTTATGGGATGCTTTTAAACCGAGTTAAAGGCGATGAAATGATTATAGCGACATATGTCGGTTTTTCATTTGTATTCTTAATGAATATTATGTGGCTTGTGTTACCATTTAAAAGTCCAGCATCAGTGCAGGGTTTCAAAGGAGAGGGACTTCGTACTACAATTAGTCTAGATAAATTTTGGATTCATCAATTAAATGATTTCTGGAAAATAAAGGTAAATGATTATTGGACAATTCCAACGGGTATGCTTCTGTTTTTTGCTTTTATGGCGGTATTAGTGTGGTTGTTTTTCAAAACTAAGACAGGAACAGCTATTACTGCAGTAGGATCTAATCCAGACTATGCAAGAGCTGCCGGAATCAGCATTAATAAAATGCGTATTATATCAGTTATGCTTTCCACTATGTTAGCGGCTGTTGGAATGATAGTATATGAGCAAAGTTACGGATTTATTGGGATGTATAATTCTCCACTAGCTTTTGCTTTCCCCTCTGTAGCAGCAGTGTTGCTTGGAGGAGCATCGGTTAATAAAGCTACTATTTTAAATGTAGTTATAGGGATATTCTTATTCCAGGGTATCCTAACAATGACACCTAGTGTAATAAATAGTGCAATAAATATAGATGTTTCAGAAATAATAAGAATTATAGTTTCAAATGGAATGATAGTGTATGCTCTTACCAGAGGAAAGAAAGGGGGAGAATAATGAAAGATAAAAATAGATACCGCAAACTGCTTACAAGTAGCGTTGTTCCATTGATGTTTATAGTTATTAGCATTATTGCTATTCCGCTTTCAAGATTCAGTGGAGTGTATCTGCTAGATCAAATTATAACTAGATTAGTTAGAAACTCATTTCTTGTCTTAGCATTATTGCTTCCCATAATGGCAGGTATGGGTATCAACTTTGGTATGGTTCTTGGAGCTATGGCAGGACAAATTGGATTAATATTTATAACTGACTGGGGTATTGGTGGGGCACCTGGACTTTTATTGGCAGCGGTTCTTGCAACGCCTATAGCAATTTTATTAGGATACTTTGCAGGAGGTGTTTTAAATAGGGCAAAGGGACGAGAAATGATTACCTCGATGATGTTAAGTTTCTTTGTTGCAGGTATATATCAGTTTTTTCTTTTGTACATGTGTGGCAATTTAATACCGTTTAAAAACCCAAGAATGCTACTTTCAAGAGGATATGGTGTTCGTAATGCTTTGGACTTACCAGTTGCAAAAGGTTTCGATAATTTGCTAATGCTTGATTTTGGTGGTGTAGGTATTCCAATTGGAACATTTTTGATTATTGCTCTATTATGTGTATTTACTATTTGGTTTAAAAAGACCAAACTAGGACAAGATATGAGAGCTGTAGGACAAGATATGCATGTTTCAAATTCAGCTGGAATAGCGGTAGATAAGACAAGAATTCAATCAATTATAATATCAACTGTACTTGCTAGTTATGGACAGATAATATATCTACAAAATATTGGAACGTTAAACACATATAATGGAGCGGACCAAGCGGCATTGTTTGCAGCAGCGTCATTACTAGTTGGTGGCGCAACAGTTGCTAAAGCTACCATTCCAAATGCACTTATTGGTACTGCATTGTTTCACTTAATGTTTTTGGTTATGCCAGTTGCAGGAAAGTATTTAACTGGTCAAGCGATGATTGGTGAATATTTCCGTATGTTTTTCTCCTATGGAGTAGTAACATTGGCGTTGATACTACACTCATGGAAAAAACAAAAGGACAAGGATATGGATCGTGCCAGTTTACGGCTAGCATTGCGTAAAGAGCCGTAGATTTTAAAGAAGCTTGATTTTGGTTTTGTATAATGAATTTTATGAAATTGTGTTAATAAATGAAAGAGAAAGAAACTTTTAATAAAGCATTCTTTCTCTTTTGTGTTATATATCAGAAAAGAAATAATTTTATGCTTTAGTTTATGGATAAAAAAGGGTAAACTAATAACATAGGCGTTATGAACGCTGATGGTCTCTGCTAATAATCACAGGGATTGTCAGTTTTTTTATTTCAATCAGGGGGATCGTTATATGCTTACAAGCTTAGCAATTATGTTTTTATTAGGATTAACATTAGGGAAAATTTTCAAATCATTGAAGCTTCCAAGTTTAATAGGTATGATTTTAGCAGGTATGATTGTAAGTCCACATGCTTTAAATCTCTTGGATTCTTCAATATTAATGATATCAGCAGACTTAAGGCAAATTGCTTTAATCATCATATTAACAAGAGCTGGTTTATCTCTTCGGATTAGTGATTTGAAAAAAGTAGGTAGACCCGCTATTTTAATGTGCTTCTTACCAGCACTTTTAGAAATAGTAGGAGTTATATTAATTGCGCCAAAACTCCTAGGGATATCTATGTTAGAAGCAGCTATAATAGGAAGTATAATAGCTGCAGTTTCACCAGCCATTATTGTACCAAGGATGATTAAGATAATAAATGAAGGGTATGGTAGAAAGAATAGCATCCCGCAGCTTATACTAGCAGGTGCATCTGTTGATGATGTGTTTGTTATAGTACTATTTACAATATTTACTTCATTAGCTATTGGTGGAGAGATAAATGCATTTAGCTTTGTTCAAATTCCAATTTCAATTATTTTAGGGATTATTGTAGGTGTTTTATCGGGGATATTATTAACAATATTTTTTAAAAAATTTCATATGAGAGATACTATAAAGATAATGATAATTTTGAGTATTTCATTTTTATTAATTGAGCTTGAGCATAGATTAGACGGGGCAGTTACAATATCTGGATTGCTTGCTATTATGAGTATGGGTATTACTATACTTAGAGAATATGAAGTTTTAGCTAAAAGGCTCGAAATAAAATACAATAAGTTATGGGTAGGTGCGGAACTTATGTTATTTGTATTAGTTGGAGCGACGGTTGATATAAGCTATGCAATGGCTGCAGGATTATTTTCTGTTATTTTAGTTTTGGGAGCTTTAGTATTTAGATTAGTTGGTGTAGAATTATCTCTTTTAAAAACAGCTTTATCCAAGAAAGAAAAGCTTTTTACAATGATTGCCTATACACCAAAAGCAACTGTTCAAGCTGCCATAGGAGCAGTTCCACTTAGTATGGGGTTAGCAATAGGTCAGCAAGCTTTAACAACAGCAGTGGTATCGATTCTTATAACTGCACCAATTGGTGCAATTCTTATAGACAATTTGTATAATAAATTATTAAACAAAGAATAATAGTGAGTTTTTTATGTAAAAATATGTAATTAAACATTAATTTTTAAGGAGGTCATTTATGTTAACTTGGTTTGAACAATTTAATCCAATTACCCAAGCACTTATAGGTACATTATTCACTTGGGGTCTTACTGCTTTAGGAGCAGCTTTAGTATTTTTCTTTAAAACTATAAAAAAGTCAGTTTTAAATGGAATGTTAGGTTTTGCAGCAGGTGTAATGATTGCAGCGTCTTTTTGGTCTTTATTAGCCCCCGCTATTGAAATGGCAGAGGAGCTTGGACAAACCGCATATTTAACTGCAGCCGTTGGTTTTTTAGGTGGAGGAGCATTTTTATACTTAGTTGATAAATTGTTACCTCATTTACATTTAGGATTAAAAACGGAACAGGCAGAAGGTGTTAAAACAAATTGGCAAAGAAGCGTACTTCTAGTTTTAGCTATAACTCTTCATAATATACCTGAAGGTTTAGCTGTAGGAGTTGCTTTTGGTGCGGTAGCAGCAGGAAGTGGCTCTGCTACGCTAGCTGGTGCGATAGCACTTGCAATTGGTATTGGTATTCAGAATTTGCCTGAGGGAGCTGCAGTATCTATTCCTCTTAGGAGAGAAGGATTTAGCAGAACAAAAGCATTTATGTACGGGCAGGCGTCAGGAATAGTTGAACCTATAGCAGGCGTATTAGGTGCAATAGCTGTAGTAAGTATGAGACCAATATTACCATACGCCCTTGCATTTGCAGCCGGTGCCATGATTTATGTAGTAGTTGAAGAGTTAATCCCAGAAGCACAAAGAGGAGATGGGGGCTCAGAAACAGATATTTCATCCATTGGTGCTATGGTAGGTTTTACAGTTATGATGGTATTAGATGTTGCTTTGGGTTAATAAGGAAAGTATTGGAGTGAGAGGATGCTTGAGACTAAAAGACTAGAAATAATAGAAGCTACAGATGACTATATCGATAGAATTATAGAGATGGAATCGCATCCAGAAAACAGAGATTTTATATGGATAGGAACATTTGAAGAGCATCAATCTGAGATTAGGGATAAAAACCATATTGTATGGATTTTTAAAGCTAAGAAAGATTCTAGAATTGTAGGTTATGCTCTTGTAAGATTAGATTGGAAGTCAGAAATTTTTGAGCTTAGAAGAATTGTGATAATTAATAAGGGAATTGGCTATGGAAAAGAAGTTATGGAAGCAATAATTAAATATGCATTTGAAAAATTTCATGCAAATAGATTTTGGCTTGATGTTTATCCTGATAACCATGTAGGGATAAATCTATATGAAAAACTTGGACTTAAAAAAGAAGGAGTTTTAAGACAGAATTATAAATCATCCAGAGGATACTTAGATCAGATTATTTATTCTAAGTTAAGGGAAGAGTATTTTGAGAATTGAATATAGTGAAATAGCAATGAAGAATGGTTTAACAAATCATTCTTCATTTTTTGTTGACAAATTTAATAAAATTAATTATAATCCTTATATACCCATATGGGTATAAGCAAATTTACAAAAGGAGGAGAGTATTATAAATGATTTAACAGGATTATTTAAAACGCTTTCAGATGAAACCCGTCTTAGACTAATGCTTTTACTAGCTGAACAAGAACTTTGTGTATGTCAAATGTGTGGGGTATTGGATTTGCCTCAACCGAAAATCTCTAAGCACTTAGCTAAACTAAGGGATAAAAGTTTTGTAAAAGATGATAGAAAAGAACAGTATGTATTTTATTCTATTAACAGAGAAAATCAAGTTTTAATGAGTATTATAGAAGATATCTTAAAAAATATTGACCTCTATCCACAGTTGAAAATTGATAATAATAGACTAAAAGATATAGACAAGTATTTATCACTTTGTAATATAGATAATATGAAGAGACTAGTATAAATATTTTTATTTAGGGGGTAATAAATTGCAAGTATTTGAAATTTTAAACGATCAATTATTAAAAATGAATTGGCTATTTAACATAGTAAAAGTTTTGGTTGAAAAAGTGTTTGGATTATCAATTGAAGAAAGACTTGGTGGGAGTATTCACTTTTTTATTTATGATACGATCAAGATATTTATATTATTATCTGTTTTAATTTTTATGATATCTTATATACAAAGTTATTTTCCACCAGAAAGAACTAGAAAAATATTAGGTGGGATCAAAGGTGTTAAGGGAAATATTTTAGGAGCTTTATTAGGAACGATAACACCATTTTGTAGCTGTTCAAGTATACCTTTATTTATAGGTTTTACTTCAGCTGGACTTCCAATAGGAGTTACTTTTTCATTCCTTATATCATCACCAATGGTTGACCTTGCTTCGTTTATAATTCTAATGTCATTCTTTGGAGTTAAGATAGCAGCAGCTTACGTTATAGTAGGATTGATTTTAGCGGTTGCAGGCGGTACTTTAATAGATAAATTGAAACTAGAAGATTATGTAGAAGGATATGTTAGGGACATGGATGATTTAGAAGGAGATGTTGAGGAATTAACTAGAAATGAGAGGGTTTTGTTTGCTAAGGCTCAAGTATTAGATATTATTCACAGGGTTTGGTTGTATGTTTTAATAGGAGTTGGAATCGGTGCAGCAATCCATAACTGGATACCACAATCCTTTGTTGAAGCTGTAATAGGTAAAGATAATCCATTCTCTGTGCTGATAGCTACAGCAGTAGGAATACCAATGTATGCAGATATTTTTGGCACGATACCTATAGCAGAAGCACTTTTTGCAAAACAAGTTGGAATTGGAACAGTATTAGCATTTATGATGGCAGTAACAGCTTTATCATTGCCTTCTATAATAATGTTGAGTAAAGTTATTAAAACCAAATTATTAGGGGTATTTGTTGCAATAGTTAGTGTTGGAATTTTAATAATAGGGTATTTATTTAATGCATTTTCATATTTAATAATATAGGGAGGAAAAATGATGATAATTAAAGTTTTAGGTACAGGATGCGCAAAGTGTAAAAAACAAATGGAAAACGTAAAAACTGCAATAGAAGAATTAGAAATAGAGGCAGAGGTAATAAAGGTTGAAGATTTTAAAGAAATTATGGGCTATAAGGTTATGTCTACTCCAGCATTAGTTATAGATGATGTAGTTAAAATAAAAGGTAGAGTAGCATCTGTTTCAGAAATTAGGGAGATGCTAGAAGCTTAAATTGCTTTAAGGCTAGACTTTTTTTGTATTTAATAGTAAAATATTAGTATTATGAGGTTTGGGGGGATATAACAGTGGATATCGTAAAATTAGAAACTGAAGATATATACGAGGTAGTCAGAGATAGGATTATCCATCTTAAATACAAACCTGGACAAGTTTTAAATGAGGTTGATGTAGCTAATGAATTCGAAATCAGTAGAACACCCATTAGAAGAGTATTTCAAATGCTACAAAATGATAAATTAATTAACATTGTACCTAGGTATGGTGCCCAAGTTACACCAGTAGATTTTAAAGAAATGAAAGCAATTTTTGAAATAACAAGGGAATTGGATCCTTTTGCTGCTAGGTTGGCAACTGAAAGAATAACCCCTGAACAATTACAAGAGCTAGATGAAATTATGGCTAGAATGAACGCATACGATATAAATCAAAATTATCAGGAAGCAATTGATGATGATGAAAGATTTCACCGTATAATTTACTCGAGTTGTGGTAACGCTTGGTTAAGCGATATATTAATATCACTTCATTATCATACAGAAAGACTTTGGCACTATGCGGAACAGCATTTTGATACAATGGATTTATTTACAGATTCATTAGGGAAACTCTTAAATGCTATAAAAGAAAAAGATTATAATAAAGCAGAGATTCATGCTAGGCAACATGTAGATGAATTTGTATTGAAAATAAAAAGTGAATTATTATAAATAAGAAAAGTACGATTAGACTTAGTCTGATCGTACTTTTTTTATTTACTAAGAGTTTTTTAGTTAATTTATTTACTCACAAGTTAGAGAAAAACTAACCTATATAAACCTCAAGAAATGTAGTAGATAATAATTTCTAAGGGTGAGTATTATTGTATGAAGCGTTATCTGAATATGTCAATATAGTTTGACATATATTATTTATTGTTTTATAATAGATTTAACAATATTAAATACGATTTACCAATAGAGAATTATGCAGAGGAGAATAAAGAATTTGTATATATTTAGAAAGGGATGATAATATGAAAAACATATTTATATCAGGAATAATACCGGAGATTGCATATAAGAAACTATCAGAACAACACAATGTAAGCATAAACAGAACTGGTAAATCACTCTCTAAAGAAAAACTTATAGATGAAATAAGAGGAAAGGATGCGCTTTTATGCATTTTGTCTGACAAAATAGATAGAGAAGTAATTGAATCAAATCCAAATCTCAAGATTATTGCAAACTACGGAGCAGGATTTGATAATATAGATCTTAATGCTGCAAGAGAAAATGGAATAATCGTTACAAATACACCTTTAGTATCAACTGTATCAACGGCAGAATTTACTTTTGCTTTGATACTGGGAATAGCAAGAAGAATCTCTGAAGGTGAACGAATAATGAGAACAGGAAACTTTAATGGATGGGCACCTATGTTCCACCTTGGAACGGAACTTAAAGGTAAGAAAATAGGTATAATAGGTATGGGCAATATCGGTAAAAATGTTGCGAAGATAGCTAATGGATTTCAAATGGAGGTACTATATCACAACAGGTCGAAAATGTCCGAGTTTGAAGAAAAACAGCATTCCGCTAAATACAGAAGTCTTGAGGAACTGCTGAAAGAGTCGGATATAGTGACGCTTCACCTAAGCTATCATACATCACTTTATCATTATATCGGCGAAAAACAACTCAAGCTTATGAAAAAAACAGCATTCCTAATAAACGCTGCTAGAGGACCTTTGGTGGATGAAAAAGCTTTGTTAAAGGTATTGAAAAATGAAGAAATTGCAGGAGCTGCACTAGATGTATTTGAATTCGAACCTAAAATAACAGATGGACTTGAACTTTTGGACAATGTTTTACTGACACCACATATTGGAAATGCAACGATAGAAGCCAGAACTCAGATGTCAAAAGTTGCTGCAGATAATATTCTTGATGCTCTTGAAGGCATTACCCCAAAAAATATTGTTAAAATTAACTGAAATTAACAAAGTCATAAGCTGAAACGATAGATTGATTGGATTGGCAACATGTAGATGAATTTGTATTGAAAATAAAAAGTGAATTATTATAAACAAGAAAAGTACGATTAGATTAAGCCTAATCGTACTTTTCTTATTTGATTTAATATTTATTTAAAATATTAATAGAAAACTATTGAAATACAATTAAAAAACATATATAATACAAGTTAAGAACTGATTGATGAAATATTAACAATCAATTCTGAGTTTACTTTGAGAGGATGTGAAATATGAGTACACAAATAATATCGAATAATCCAACAGTGAAGGAAGAATTTCAAAATGTAGTATTTGTAGAAGGTGGATTTTTAGATGTACTTATCAAAGTTAGAGACTTGGTTTATACAGGACATGAATTAATTAACCATCCATTGGGAGCAAGTATAAGAATTATGTTTTCTCCATATAGATCTATTATGGTCGGAGATAAAACTACATCAAATAATCAATATTTTATGGAGACAATTGAAAATAGCATAATTAATTACAAAAAACACATGGAGGTGAGGCTAGTAGATAATGACAATAATGAAGATTACAGATACATTGACAAAGATCTTTTGATGTCCGCAATAAGAGAACACGAGATGATTAAAAATTTAAACTAGGAGGTGCTTTAATTGAAATTAGAATTAAGAAAAATCCATATTAAAGATTTAGCTATGGGAAATGAAATGAGTGTAAAAAACGGAACATTAACAATAGATAAAGAAGCAATAATAGAAGTGCTAAAGGATGATGTAAATGTTAAGGATGTCAAGATTGACATTGCAAAGCCGGGGGATAAAACAAGAATAATTCCTGTTAAAGACGTTATTGAACCAAGAGTAAAAATTGAAGGTGAAGGTAACGGTTTCCCAGGAGTTTCAACCGCAGTTACACAAGCAGGTTCAGGTAAAGTTAATATACTAGATGGAGCAGCTGTAGTTACGATTGGAGATATAGTAGGTTTTCAAGAAGGCGTTGTAGATATGTGGGGCGAAGGAGCAAAATGGACGCCATTTTCAAAAACATATAATATAGTTATTGATATTTCAGTAATTGATGGACTAGATCCACATACACATGAAGCAACAGTAAGAATGGCAGGACTTAAAGCTGCAGAACTTATAGGACAAGCTGGTAAAGATGTAGAACCAGATGAAGTTAAAACATATGAAATGGGAAGCATTTTCGAAGAAGCTGAGAAATATCCAAATCTTCCTAAAGTTGCTTATGTAGAGATGCTAATTTCTCAAGGATTACTTCATGATGGATATATTTATGGAGTAAACAGCCAATTAATCCTTCCAACTCTTCTTCATCCAAATGAGGAACTAGACGGAGCTGTAATAAGTGGGAATTGTGTTGCTGCTTGTGATAAGATAACAACTTATCAACATCAAAATAACTCATCAATTCTAGATCTTTATGAAATGCACGGAAAAGAGATTAACTTCCTAGGAGTTATATTAACTCCAGAGCTAACAACACTAGCAGGTAAATTTAGAACTTGTGACTACACTGCAAAACTTTGTAAGAGTTTAGGAGCAGAAGGAGTTATAGTTTCAGAAGAAGGGTACGGAAATCCAGACTCAGACCTTCTGATGATTTGTAAGAGATTAGAAGAATCTGGAATAAAAACAGTTCTTATTACAGATGAGTGTTCAGGTAGAGATGGAATGAGTCAACCACTTGCTGACACTACTAAAGAAGCTATTGCTGTAATTTCAACTGGGAATGTTAGTCATGTTGTTAAATTAGATAAAGCTGATAAAGTTTTAGGAAATCAAGCTGCAATTGCAACACTTGCAGGCGGTTGGGAAGGTTCTATTGATGAAAATGGAGTTCTAAGCTGTGAATTGAATGCAGTTATTGGGGCAACATCTGAAATTGGATACCATAACTTAACTGTTGAATTATACTAGGAAAGGAGGAAAAATAATGAAATTTAAAGCGATATATTATGTTAATCAATTCTTTGGACAAATTGGTGGAGAAGACAAAGCTGGTATGAAGCCAATGTTTAAAGAAGAGGCTATTGGACCTGCAATGGGTTTTAATACCTTAATAAAAGAAGAAGGCGAAGTAGTTGGAACAATTATTTGTGGAGATAACTATTTCAATGAAAATAAAGAAGAGTCTATGAAGTTTATTATGGATATTGTAAAGAAACATAATCCAGATGTACTAATAGCAGGACCAGCTTTCAATGCTGGTAGATATGGAATGGCTTGTGCTGGAGTAGGTAGTGAGGTAAATGAGGAACTAGGAATTCCTGTAGTTACAGGAATGTATATTGAAAATCCAGGTCTAGATGCAGTTAATGGAACAGCTTATGTAGTAAGTGTTCCTGATTCAGCAGTTGGTATGAGAGATGCGCTTCCTAAAATGGCTAAACTAGCTATAAAATTAGCTAAAGGCGAAGAAATGGGAAAACCTGAAGTTGAAGGATATCTTCCTCAAGGGAAAAGACTTACAGTATTCTCAGATAAAAGAGGTTCAAAAAGAGCAGTTGAGATGCTTATTAAAAGATTTAAAAATGAAGAATTCAAGACAGAAATGCCAATGCCTGTATTTGATACGGTTGAACCAGCAGATGCTATTAAGGATTTATCAAAAGCTACAATTGCACTTGTTACAAGTGGTGGAATTGTACCAACAGGAAATCCAGATAGAATTCAATCAGCAAGTGCACAAAAATGGGGCAAGTATAATGTTGCTGATATTGATGCATTAACAGGTAATGCATACTGTACAATACATGGTGGATATGACCCAGTATATGCTAATGCAGTTCCTGATAGAGTTGCACCACTTGATTTATTAAAGAAAAACGAGAAAGATGGAGTTATAGGGAAAGTATTCGATTACTTTTATACTACTACTGGAACTGGTACATCCGTTGGAAATGCAATAACATTTGGCAAAGAGATAGGGCAAGAACTTAAAGAGGCTGGAGTAGATGGCGTTATAGTAACTTCAACCTGAGGTACCTGTACTCGTTGCGGCGCAACGATGGTAAAAGAAATCGAAAGATTTGGTATCCCAGTAGTGCATATGTCAACTATCACAACAATATCTGAAGCAGTAGGAGCAAATAGAATAGTACCAACTATTGCAATCCCTTATCCAGTTGGAAATCCTAATCTTTCAGAAGCAGTTGAATTGGATTTAAGAACTAAGCTTGTGAAAAGAGCATTAACAGCATTAACAACTGAAGTAACAGAAATAACACAATTCTAGATATAGTATAAAAAATAAAAAGGTTGTTTTCTTAATTGTTGGATACAACCTTTTTTTAAAAAGCTCGATTGATAAAAATTTAATTAAGGATCGGAGTGAGAAAATGGAGCTTAAAAAAGAAGTAAGTTGGGGCAGAGTAATGACTTATGCTGGAGCTTTTATTGCATTTTTAATTGGTTCAGGCTTTGCTACAGGGCAGGAGGTTCTTCAGTATTTTTCTTCATATGGATATCTAGGAATGGCAGGAATTGTGGTAGTGTACTTACTATTTCTTTATGTAGGGATAGATTTCATAACAGTAGGTTACAAGGAACAATTTCATAAAGGCTCAGATATTTATCAATATTATTGTGGGAAAATAGTAGGAACATTTTACGATTATTTTTCAATAGCATTTATTTTTATGTCATATGTTGTTATGATTGGTGGGGCAGCTGCTACTATGAATCAGCAATATGGACTTCCACCAGCAGTCGGTGGTATAATGATTGGAATTTTAGCGGGAACAACTGTAATATTTGGGCTTGGAAAAATAGTTGATGTAATTGGTAAAATAGGGCCAGTTATAGTTTTGTTAACATTATTCCTAGGTGTTGCAGCATTAGTTATGAACCCAACTGGACTTGCTACAGCAAACAGAATAATACCAGAGCTTGATTTAATGAAAGCTTCATCAAATTGGTTTTATGCGGCAGCTTCTTATGTAGGTTTTTGTATGCTTTGGTTAGCAGCATTTATGGCTTCTATGGGAGCAAGTGCAAACAGTAAAAAAGAAGCAAAACTTGGTGCATCATTTGGAGCTTTAGGATTTAGCTTTGCATTACTTATAATTGCATTAGGTATTATGGCAAATATTGAGCAGTTAGCAGGAACAATGGTACCTTCTCTTGTTTTAGCTGGAAACATTTCACCTACTTTAGCTATTGTGTTTTCATTTATAGTTATAGCTGGTATATATACTACTTCTGTTCCGCTTTTATGGCAGGTAGTAGCAAGATTTGCAGAAGAAAAAACTAATAGATTTAAGATTCTTACTGTTGTATTAGCTGCAGTTGGAGTATTTGTAGGTCTGTTAGTGCCATTTAATAAACTTGTAAATATAATTTATGTAATAAACGGATATGTAGGTATAATCTTACTTGCATTTATGATAGTAAAGACTATTAGAGTAAAAACAGATAAAATAGAAACAGCTAAATAGTAGAATAGTAACTATAAAAAATTAAGCTTATAAAGCACCCTAAAAGAGAGTCAATGCTCTACTCTTTTAGGGTGTTTTTTTAAACGGATATTTATTACTGTTATTTGTTTAACAAATAGGTTATAATAAAATTTGTGCCAAATGATAAATATATAACAAATGGAGGTTTAGATGGAAAATAAAAATGGAATAGTTTTAACAAGTTTAAAAGACACTACTGCTAATCCAGCACCACTGGGGTTGCTTGGGTTTGGAATGACGACTGTATTACTTAATGTTCACAACGCTGGTTTCTTTGAACTAAGTGCAATGGTAATGGCAATGGGGATTTTTTATGGCGGCATAGCACAAGTTATAGCGGGTATTATGGAATGGAAGAAGAACAATACATTTGCTGCAACTGCATTTATATCCTATGGTATGTTTTGGCAAACTCTTGTAGGAATATGGTTGATGCCAGGAATTTTTAAAATCACTGCACCAAGTTCTAAGGAAATGGCAGTGTATTTATTTATGTGGGGTTTATTTACATTTGTGATGTTTATTGGTACTTTAAGAATTTCAAGAGCGCTTCAAGTGGTGTTTGGTAGTTTGACAATACTTTTTATGCTACTTGCAATCGGAGATTTTACTGGAAATACCTTAATACTTAAGTTAGCAGGTTTTGAAGGAATTATTTGCGGATTTTCCGCTATTTATGCGGGACTTGCTCAGGTAATAAATGAGGTTTACAAAAAAGAAATACTTCCAATTGGAGTAATAAAATAGCAATTATTAGTATTGGAGTGGTTACTTATTTTGGGTAACTGCTTTTTTTTTACATTTTGGGGTAGTAAGATATGTAGTGTTATATAATTTGTTATGATTTTAAAGATTAATTTATGGTATTATATATTGTGCAGATTAATTTAAGACTCAACAGATAAGAAAGAAGCGTGAAAATCTATGATAAAAAAATTATTAAAAAGTCTAAGAGAATATAAAAAAACAACAATAATAACACCCATATTTGTAACATTTGAAGTTATAATGGAAGTTTTAATTCCTTTTTTGATGGCAAATTTGATAGATTATGGTATTGATGCGGGAGATATGGGGGTTATAATAAAACTTGGAGCTGTGTTATTAGTAGCGGCACTTGTTGCATTATCGTTTGGTACTATGGCTGGGAATACTGCAGCTATAGCGTCTGCAGGTTTTGCTAAAAACCTTAGAAAAGACATGTTTTACAATGTATCTAAATTCTCGTTTTCAAATATTGATAAATTTTCTAATTCAAGTATAATTACAAGATTGACAACAGATGTAACAAATGTACAAAGAGCTTTTCAAATGATGATTAGGATGGCGGCTAGAAGTCCAGGGATGCTTATTTTTTCGCTTGTAGCAGCGTTTAGTATCAATGCCAAACTATCTTTAATATTTTTAGGAGCACTTCCCGTACTTGGCATAGGACTTTATTTTATAATAAAAGTTGCATATCCAGTTTTTACTAGAATTTTTAAGACTTATGATAAGTTAAACAATATAGTAGGAGAGAATTTAAGGGGAATAAGAGTAGTTAAATCATTTACTAGAGAAAAATACGAAACTGAAAAGTTTTCAGATATATCAGGTGAAATATACAATGATTTCTCAAAAGCAGAAAAGACAATAGCTTTTAGTAGTCCGCTTATACAATTTGCTGCTTATGCGACAATGCTTTTATTATCTTGGTTTGGAGCTAAAGCAATAATTTTGAATGGGAATAATCCAGCGTCAGGAATGACAGTTGGACAGCTTATGAGTTTGATAACTTATACTATGCAAATTTTAATGAGTTTAATGATGCTATCCATGGTATTCGTTATGCTTACAATGTCTAGAGCATCAGCAGAAAGAATAGTAGAGTTGCTAGATGAAGAATCTAATCTTGTAAATAAAAAAAATCCAGTTTACGAGGTTCCAAATGGAGATATAGAATTTGATAATGTATCTTTTTGCTATTCAGAGGATGCAAGTAAAATGAGTCTTAGGGACATAAATCTTAAAATTAAATCAGGTGAGACGATTGGAATATTAGGTGGTACGGGTTCAGCGAAGACTACATTGATTCAATTGATTCCAAGGCTTTACGATGTAAAATCGGGGAGCGTAAAGGTTGGTGGGATTGATGTTAGGGATTATGATATAAAGACTTTAAGGAATCAGGTGGCTGTAGTACTACAAAAAAATGAACTTTTCTCAGGGACAATAAGAGAGAATTTAAAATGGGGAAATAAAGATGCATCTGATGATGAATTAATAAGAGTTAGTAAACTTGCCCAAGCAGATAGTTTTATTCAAAGCTTTCCAGATAAATATGATACCAAAATAGAACAAGGTGGGAGCAATGTATCTGGTGGTCAAAAACAACGGATCACAATTGCAAGGGCGTTATTAAAAAATCCTAAAATATTGATTTTAGATGATTCTACGAGTGCAGTTGATACGAAGACAGATATGTTGATTCGGAAAGCACTCTTAGAAGAAATCCCAAATACAACTAAACTAATCATTTCGCAAAGAGTGGCTAGCGTTCAGGATGCAGATAAGATAATTGTAATGGATGATGGGAAGATTCATGCTGTAGGGATACACGAAGAATTATTAGAAAATAATAATATATATAGAGAAGTTTATGAATCGCAAGTAAAGGGGGAGAGCATAGATGGCTAGAGGTATGGGTCAAGGATTTAGAACTCCTATTAAAGTTGGGAAAAATAAAATTAATAAAAAAACAGTTAAAAACCTATTTGAATATATAAAGCAATATAAAATACAGTTAATCTTTGTTGTATTTGCAATTATAATAAGTGCATTTACAGGGGCTCTTGCTTCGCTTTTTCTTAGAACTTTAATAGATGATTATATTTTACCTCTTTTATCTGTGGATGTTCCCGATTTTTCAGGTCTTTTAAGGATTATAATAATGATGGGCGGAATATATCTAGTTGGGATTCTGGCAACTCTATTCTATACAAGAGTTATGGTTACTGTTTCTCAAGGGGTTTTAAAAAAAATTAGAGATGATATGTTTTCACATATGCAAACACTGCCGATAGGTTACTTTGATAGCCATAGTCACGGAGATTTAATGAGCCATTACACCAATGATATTGATACACTAAGACAGATGATAGCACAAAGTCTTCCTTCAATGCTCTCTTCTATTGTAACTATAGTAGCTGTATTTACAGCTATGCTTTATCTTAGCTTATGGCTTACGATATCAGTTGTGATTTTTATTTTTATAATATTAAAAGTGGTTAAGAATATTGCTGGAAAGAGTGGAACTTATTTTGTTCTGCAGCAAAAATCGCTTGGAGATGTAAATGGTTATGTTGAAGAGATGGTTTATGGATTAAAAGTTATAAAGGTATTTAATCATGAGGAGATTGTCAAAAGTGAATTCGATGATAAAAATGAGATTCTAGCAGAAAATTCAACATCTGCAAATAAATTTGCAAATATATTAATGCCTATAATGCAGAGTATTGGGTACTTTTTATATGTTCTATTGGCTATTGTAGGAGGGATACTTGCTGTATACAATATTACAAACATTAGTTTAACTGGTGTGGATATAGTTACACTTGGCTTGATAGCTTCCTTCTTACAGTTGAGCAGAAGCTTTATTCAGCCAATTGCACAGGTTTCACAACAATTAAACGCAGTTGTTATGGCATTTGCAGGAGCTGAACGTATATTTGACTTAATGAGTCAGGAAAGTGAAATAGATAATGGTGAAGTAACATTAGTAAATGCTGAATACAAAGATGGAAAGTTAACTGAAACAGAAAAAAGAACAGAATTATGGGCTTGGAAAACGCCTTGTGATGATGGTACTTGTTCATTAACAGAAGTAAAAGGCGAAGTGAGATTCTATGATGTGGATTTTGAATATAAAGAAAATGAACCTATTTTACATGATATAAATATGTATGCTAAGCCTGGTCAAAAAGTGGCATTTGTAGGCGCAACAGGTGCAGGAAAAACTACTATAACGAACTTAATAAATAGATTTTATGATATAGCTGATGGGAAAATTAGATATGATGGAATAAATATAAATAAAATTAAAAAGAATGACCTTAGAAGGTCCTTAGGTATAGTTCTTCAGGATGTAAGCTTATTTACAGGTACTGTAATAGAAAATATCAGATACGGAAGATTAGATGCAACAGATGATGAATGCATCGAAGCTGCGAGATTAGCTAATGCAGATGGATTTATCAGAATGTTACCAAAAGGCTATGATACAGTGCTTTCAGGAGATGGTGAAGGATTATCTCAAGGTCAAAGACAGCTTATATCAATTGCAAGAGCTGCAGTTGCTGACCCACCAGTAATGATTTTAGATGAAGCCACATCTTCAATAGATACAAGAACTGAAGCGATTATACAAGAAGGCATGGATGCACTTATGAAGGATAGAACAGTATTTGTAATAGCACATAGACTTTCAACTGTAAAAAATGCAGATGTAATTATGGTACTAGAACAAGGAAAAATAATAGAAAGAGGTTCACATAAAGAATTGGTAGCACAAGGGGAGCAATATTATCAACTCTACACGGGAGTATTTGAATTGGATTAGGAAAAGATAATTTGTATATCAATTCTGTCTTTACATTCTCGGGCAGAGCAATAATAACATTGAGATAACAATTATTGAAGCTAATTGATTAGCTTCTTTTTTGTTAGATAAAATTTTGATAAAAGCCAATTTAAAAGGGGTTGAAAGTTATGTATAAAATGGGACAAATAATACAAGAGATGATTCACTACGAAAGTGGTGTACCCAATAGAATCAATCATTTTTTAAAGGTATATGGATTTGCTAAAGCTATTGCGGAACAAGAAGGTGTGGACTCAAAAACTCAGCATATATTAGAAGTGACAGCTGTGATGCATGATATAGGAATCAGAATAAGTATAGAAAAATACAATTCATCATTAGGACATTATCAAGAAATTGAAGGTCCTCCTAAAGCTAGGGAAATATTAGAAAGTTATGGATTTGATAATAGATTTATAGATAGGGTGTGTTTTTTAATAGCTCATCATCATTCTTATGATAATATTGAGGGGATAGATTATCAAATACTTGTAGAAGTTGATTTCTTGGTAAATATATATGAGAATAAAATGGAAAAAGATCAAATTAATGCTATAAAGAGTAAGATATTTAAGACTAAAACAGGTCAGGATTATTTAGAAAGGATGTTTCTGCAGTAAAGAATTGAGCTAGTTTGTTTAAATTAGCAGATATGAAATAGGTGAAAGAATAGTGCTTGGAGGAATTAAAATGATAAATAAAGATCTGCTTAGATATATAGAATTGAACATTATTCCTCGTTACAATAAAAATGATAAAGCTCATAATGAAAATCATGTAAGATGCGTTATAAGAAATAGTATGTTAATTGCTGAGAACTATGATGTTAATAAAAATATAATTTATACAGCTGCTGCATATCATGACTTGGGATTAGAAGTTGAAAGAGAGAGACATGAAATTTTCTCGAAAGAAATTATGCTAAATGATAAAAAATTAGATGAGTTTTTTAATAAGGAAGAAAAAGAAGTAATAGCTGATGCAATTTTAGCTCATCGAGCTTCTAGTAAATTAGAACCAACTTCCATATATGGGAAAATTATTGCTGATGCTGATAGAGATTTAGTACCTGTTCATATTATTGAGAGAACAATTTTATATAGCTTAGATAAGTTTCCACAATATGACAAAAAAGATCATTTTATTAGATCAAGAGAGCATATTAAAAGTAAATATGGGAAAGAGAGCTATATGAAGTTGTGGTTAGACTTAAAAGTTAATAATGAAAGATTGGAAAAGCTTAGAAATTTAATATCTGATGAGAGTAGATTTAAAAGAGTCTTTGATTATTATTTTGAAAAAAATACAAAACAATATGACCTGTGAATTGTAATCATCCCGTGTTATAATATCTACATGTGTTAATAAAGAAAATAGAAAACAATAAAGGAGTTTGTGAAATGAGCAAGATTGGGTTTGATCCACAAAAGTACATTGAAGAACAATCTAAATTTATTTTAGAGAGAGTCAACAATTTTGATAAACTTTATCTTGAATTTGGAGGTAAATTAATAGGAGATATGCATGCACAGAGAGTTCTTCCAGGATTTGATGAAGATTCTAAAATAAAACTACTATATAAATTAAGAGACAAGGCAGAAATAATTATCTGTGTATACGCAGGTGATATTGAGAGAAATAAGATAAGAGGCGACTATGGGATTTCCTATGATATGGATGTAATGAAACAAATAGATGAACTTAGAGGTTATGGCTTGATGATAAATAGCGTAGTAATTACACGCTATAACAATCAACCGACTGCAAAGTTATTTATTAATAAGTTAGAAAGACGAAACATTAAAGTTTATAAGCACTTTGCAATTGAAGGCTATCCTTCAGATGTAGATAAAATAGTCAGTGAAGATGGTTATGGACAAAATGAATATATCGAAACTACAAAACCAATTGTCGTAGTTACAGCTCCAGGACCTGGAAGCGGAAAGCTAGCGACTTGTTTAAATCAACTTTATCACGAACATAAGAAAAATCGTGTAGCTGGATACTCTAAGTTTGAGACTTTTCCTGTATGGAATATACCACTAAAACACCCACTAAATATTGCATATGAGGCAGCTACTGTAGATTTGAAGGATGTAAATATGATTGATTATTTTCATTTTGAAAAATATAATGAGATTACAGTAAATTATAATAGAGATATTGAGATGTTTCCTGTTATAAAGAGAATAATCGAAAGAATTACAGGAAAAGAATCTGTATACCAATCACCTACTGATATGGGAGTAAATAGAATAGGTTTTGGCATAATTGATGATGAAGTGATTAGAGAAGCATCCAAGCAAGAAGTTATAAGAAGAAGTTTCGCAACAGAAAAAGACTATAAAAAAGGTCTTATAGACGAAGAAGTTTTAAATAGAATGAGAATTATAATGGAAGAATTAGAACTAAAAAGAGAAGATAGAGTGCCTGTTATCCCAGCAAGGCAATACGCCGAAAAAGTAAAAGAAAGATTTCTAGATAATGACATACCAGCAGTAATAGCAATTGAACTTCCTGATGGGAGAATTATAACTGGAAGAAGTTCTACTATAATGGATGCTTGTTCAGCAGCAATCTTAAACTCTATAAAGACTTTAGCAAATATTGGCGATGAAATACTTTTATTGTCTCCAGTAATAATTGAAGCGATTCAAAGTTTAAAGATGAATAGTTTAAAAGGTAAAATCTCAACACTAGATGCGAATGAAGCCTTAATAGCATTAAGTATAGGAGCAGTGACAAATCCAACAGCAAAATTGGCATTGGAAAATCTAATCGGTCTAAGAGGGTCTCAAGCACATTCAACAGTTATGTTAAATGACAATGATGAACAGATACTTAAAAAACTTGGAGTGGATATAACAACGGATCCAATTTATCCATCAGCAAATTTATACTATATATAGATATTAAGGACTACATAGCTAAAACTATAGTAGTCTTTTTATATTATTGTATTTGTATTGGAACAATTTATTAGAGATAGTTTGTTCTCAAACTTAGACAAATACACTATTTGACACTAATGATACAATGTACTATAATTAATTGAGTAGTGTTTTTATTAATTTAAATAGGAATAATAAAATTTGATAAAAAGTGGTGATGTAGATGAAAAGCCTTGATCGTTTTTATAAAATTCTTAAAGAAAACAATTACAAACTAACTGATCAGCGAAGAGTTGTGTTTGAAGCATTTTTAAAACATCAAAATGAACATATGACATCAGAAGAACTCTATCAGTACATTATCGTGGATAACCCGGGGGTAGGTCTTGCTACTGTATATAGGAATGTACAATTACTGAGTGAATTAAAGATAATTGAAAAATTGACACTTAATGACGGATTTACTAGATATGAATTAGCTCTTAATGAAGAAAATCATAGACATCATCACTTGATTTGTAATAATTGTGGCAAAGTTATTGAAGTAAGAGAAGATTTAATGGGATCAATAGAGAAAATATTTGATGAGAATTATGGATTTTTAGTGAGTGATCATCAAACAAAATTTTTTGGATTGTGCAAAGAATGTAGAGGCATAGAATAAAAAAGGTGAGCTTAGCTCACCTTTTCTATATGTAATCCTTTACTTTTCCCATAGTTTCAAAAATTTTATTATCATCATCGTAGCAGTAATAGATATGATTATCTGCACCTAGAAGTTTCTGATTTGAATTTATATAACTTAAGTCTCCGCCTATTATGGCTTTTAAAACTCTTGGCATATGTCTTTTGAATATAGCGAGTCTCTCATCTGCACTGTATTTACTTTCTGAACAATTTAGTGGACAAAAAACATTTAGGAGATAGTCATCATCTGATTTAACCCAATGTGCTACAACTTCATCTCTTAGCTTATCGTACTCTTCTTCTGCATATTTAGAGCCTATAAATAAGAATCTCATTCCTGTTTCATCAGAATGTGTTAAAGTATACTTTCTTTTTAATGGATCTTGTATATCCTCCATTATATTAACAGTAAGCTTATGCATTTTTCATAGTGCCTACCCTTCCATAGCTTGATGCAGCTTCTAATTTTGAAGGCATTACTTTCATTGCCAATAAGGAACCTGTTAATCCAATTAGATAAACTGATATAATGCTTATAATAAGTGCTAAAGGCCCTTGAAATACATATCTTACACTTTCTGTCATATATGTAACTACTATGAAAGTACCAAATATACCTCCTGCTGAATAAATTGGAGCACATAGTGCAATTTTTAAATTGGAGTCATATTTTCTAACTACAAGTAGAAGAATTAAATCTCCAAGAATTCCTCCTATAATTACGGCTATACTCATAAAAATTGAAGATATACCTATCATTATAGCTCCATACCCTAAAGCAAATAATGTCATTGTTCCAGGTTTCTTTGTTCTATAAAGCATCACTGCCATAAGGAAGCTATAAAATGGTGCATTAACTATACCTCTTGAAAATGGTAGGACTCCATGTAATATGCCCAACAATTTACCAAGCACTACAGCTAGGGCGATACAAATAGCTATTGAGGTTAAGTCTTTTACTGTCATATTCCATTTCATTTAATCAACTCTCCTTTTTAAACATCTAAAAGACAATATGGATCAGCTTCTAGCCAGTCACCTGTTGCTGAAAAAGCTCTGGCCCTGCAACCACCACAAATATCTATATATTGGCAACTACCACACTTTCCTTTATATTGAGTGTAATCCCTAAGCTTAAGAAATACTTCATTATTTTGCCAAATATCATCAAAGTCTCTTTCCCTTATGCTATCTACTTTAACTGGAGTATATGGACAGATATGAACATCTCCATTTGGTAGAATTGAACAATAACTTATTCCTGCGATACATCCTCTTCCACCAACAGTTGGTATATCTTTAAACAGTGCTTCGACCTTATACTGGGGAGCGCATGTTGGTTTGATTTTTATATCAAGATCTTTTTCAAGGATTTTATTTATAGTATCTTTGTATTCAGTTTTATCTAATTGAGTAACATCAATTGTTTTTCCTCTACCTACATCTACTAAGAATAACATGTGAGAGGAAGATGCTCCTATATTATCTGCATACTCCATTACTTCATCTATATCGTCTAAGTTATATCTTGATATAGTAGTATTAATCTGCACTTTAAGTCCAGCATCGATACTATTCTTAACACCGGCTAGTGTAGCTTTTAAAGCACCTTTTTTGCCTCTAAAATCATCATGTACAGCTTCATTCATGCTATCAACACTTATAGCTATTGCATTTAAGCCGCTATCCTTTAATCTTTTAGCTACTTGGGGGGTTATTAAAGTTCCATTTGAACCCATGAGAGGCATAATATCTAAGGAACAAGCATATTCTATAAGTTCAAAGATATCAGGTCTTAGTAAAGGTTCTCCTCCACTAAAAACTATAACTCCAAGGTTTGCTTTCTTCATATCACGAAGTAATTTTTTCCCTTCTTCAGTTGTTAATTCATCATCTGTTTCTTCATCTGGACTTGATTCACGGTAACAATGCTTACAATAAAGATTGCATTTCATTGTTACATTCCATGAAATATGGTTCATGTTTTTGGTGTGTTTCATTATGTAGTTATCCTCCTAAGTATTGATTTAAATCCTCGTTTATATTCTAACATCAAAAGATATTATTGTAAACTTATGTTCTTTAATAGACAATTTAAATACTGTAGTCCTTATATAAAAGGGATAGGTTATAAATAACATTGCATCACACTGATTTGATAAAGATAATAAAATGGTTACTGATTAAAAAATATTACAATTTATTCTGATGAACTGATTATATTATTAAAACAGGTGTATAATTAACATATAGCCTAAAAGGGAGTGAACATATGAACAAGAAGAAAATTATCATTATTGGGATAATAGTTATAATAGTTTTAGCTGTAATCTATTTTTTTGTATCGGGATCCAACAAAGGTATAGAAGTCAGCGTAATTGAGGTTGAAGAATCTGATATCATTAAAACAATTGAAATGTCTGGAAGTGTATATGCTAGTGACAATCAAGAAATATTAATTCCTGCAGGTATAAACGTCAATGAAGTTTATATCCAGGAAAATGATTTTGTAAATAGAGGAGATGTTTTAGCAGTTTTAGATACTGCAGATTTAAATTTAAAGTTAGAGAAAGCTCAAATAACTTTAACTCAAATAGATGCAGATATACAGAACCCTGAGTCGAAACTAGGGTCTGATAGTGGAATTTTATCAAATAATATTGATAAAGCTAGTGAGTCTTATAAAAAAGCGGAAAGTGACCTTGCATTAGCAAAAGAGAAATTAGATGATTTAAAAGTACTATATGATAATGGAGCAATAAGTGAATCTGAATTAAAAAATCAAATATCTTTAGTAAGTGATTTAGAAATTGGACTTAGAACTGCAAATCTTAATATAAAAGATGCCAAGCTAAGATATTCTGATTATTTTAGCCAAACTTCAGATACAAAAAGTGATTTAGCAAGACAAAGACAAACTACATTATTGGATATTGAAGGTATAAAAGATACTATTGAAGATAGTGTAATAAGGTCCCAAATAAGTGGTGTAGTTACAAATTTTGAATTAAAAAAAGATAGAGAAACTAGTAGTAATGAATTAGTAAAGATTCAAGATCCAGATTCTTTTAAATTTGAAGCAATGGTTCCTCAAGAGGATGCAATTCTAATAGAAAAAGATCAAAAGGCGCAAATTAGTATTGCAGGGCTTACAGGAAATTATGATGGAGTGGTTAGTTCAAAAGCTAAGACAGCAAGTATTGACCAATCGAGTGGTTCTTCAACACCGAAAGTAAAAATAGCTATTGATATTTTAAAAGAAGATAATTCTTTTGTATCTGGATTTGATGCAGATGCATTGGTAGAAACTGGTCTTGTTGAAAAAACGTTGGCACTAAATAATGAAGCAATCAAAAAAGATGATGAGGGCAACTATTTTGTATACCTAGTTGATTCAAACAATAAAGCTAAAAAAACTATAATAGAAGTTGGCCTTAGTGACGGATATAAGACACAAATAATTTCGGGCCTTAAGATTAATGGCAAGGTAGTTTCAAATCCACCTGCTGAGCTTAAAGATGGGTCAGATTTAAAAATAAAATGATAAGGAGGCATTCATGAATAAATATTATAATGAATTTATAGAAATATTTAATAGAAACAATAAAGATGAGTGTCTATTTTATTGTATAAATGGAATAGAAAAAGATAAATTTACCATTCCTGAGCTTTATGAAGGTATATTGATGCCCGCACTTTATAGTATTGATAAATGCCCGATATCTGATCCAGGATGTATATGGAAAGAGCATTTAAAAACGGGCATTGTTAGAACAATAATTGAAGGGATTTATCCATATGTTATAAAACTTGGAAGAGCACAGGATAAAGTGAATAAAAAGATTTTACTAGTAAATCCAGAAAAGGAACATCATGAAATTGGCCTCAGGATGATTTCTGATTTTTTTCAAATAAATGGATACGATGCAGTATTTGTTGGTTCAAATACACCAAGGATGCAAATTTGTGAAGCAATAAGTTCTGAAAAACCTGATTATATAGCTATTAGTGTTACGGATTATTATCTAATATTTGAAGCGAAAAAAATAATTGAACGAATTAAAGAAAATTGCAAATATGATATAAAAGTTATTCTAGGAGGTCAAGCCTTTAAAAAGAATAGAAATTTAGTAGAGGAAATAGGTGCAGATATGTATTTAGAAACCTATAGTGACGTATTAGAGCTCCGTAAGGGGGAATCTCTATGAGGCTATCTTTACAAATTGCACTGAGATTTCTAAAATCAGGGAAGGGTCAGACAGTCCTTATTATACTTGGAATTTCAATAGGAGTAGCGGTACAGCTTTTTATAGGTTCTCTTATTCAAGGGCTTCAGATAAATCTTATTGATACGACAATAGGCAGCTCTTCTCAGATAACGATAGTACCTACAAATGATGAGAAAATAATTAAAGATTGGGAAAGAGCTATTTATGAAGCAGAACTTTTCAAACCTGAGGTAAATAAGATTTCTGTAGCTGCTAGTGGCCCTGGAACTCTTGATTATGAAATTGATACAGCACCAATTTTAATAAGGGGTTTTAATTTTGATGAGGCAAATAAAATTTATAAATTTGATGAAGGACTTTACAAAGGAGAATTACCAGTTAGAAAAGATGAAGTATCAGTAGGAAAAGAACTTGCCATAAAGGCAGGGATTGATATAGGAGATAAAATTCTAATTCAAACACCTAAAGGAGGTCTTGTTAGGTTTTTAGTAACAGGTTTATATGATTTAGGTGTTGCTTCAATAAATGATTCATGGATAGTTACTGATTTAAAGACAGCTCAAAATGTTTTAGGTCTTGGAAATGGTGTATCTACAATTGAGATGCAAGTAGAAGATGTTTTTAATGCGGATCTACTTTCAGAAAAAATAGCATATACACTTTCGTCAAATGAAGTAAAAGTTGAAAACTGGAAAGATCAAAATGCGAGTCTTTTATCAGGTTTAAGTGGGCAAAGTGTTTCAAGTAATATGATTCAAATATTTGTGCTAGTTGCTGTTTTGCTTGGTATATCAAGTGTCTTAGCGATATCAGTAGTACAAAGGTCTAGACAGCTTGGGATTCTTAAAGCAATGGGCATTAAAGATAGAGAAGCTAGTTTAATATTTGTATTTCAAGGTTTGATACTGGGTATAATAGGCGCAATAGTAGGTGTTAGTTTTGGATTTGGTCTATTGTACTTATTTACAAAGTTTGCAGTAAGACCAGATGGAACTCCTGTAGTACCAATTTATATAAACCCTGGGTTTATAGCATTGTCAGGAATGTTTGCTATAGTATCAGCTATGATAGCCTCTGTTATACCAGCTAGAATTTCATCTAAATTAAATCCAATAGAGGTGATAAAGAATGGCTAGTATAATAAGACTAGAACATATAGATAAGGTATACGGAGAAAAGATAAAGACACAAGTACTTTTTGATATAAACTTAAGTTTTGAAGAAGGTAGTTTTAACGCAATAATAGGACAATCTGGTAGTGGAAAAAGCACACTTTTAAATATTGTAGGAACTTTAGATAAGCCAACTGATGGTGAAGTTTACATTAAAGGTAAAAGAACTGATATTATGAATTCAGAACAACTTGCAGAACTTAGAAATAGGACGATGGGATTTATATTTCAATTTCACTATTTATTACCTGAGTTTACAGCAAAAGAGAATATTCTTATGCCACACAGAATAAAGAATTTTAAAATAACTAAAGAAGTTGATGAATGGGCAGATGAATTGCTTGAATTGACTGGGTTGACAAAAGTCAAAAACAACCTTGCTACAGATATGTCTGGTGGGCAACAGCAAAGAACTGCAATTGCAAGAGCATTAATTAATAGGCCAGCGATTATCCTTGCAGACGAGCCAACAGGGAATCTGGATTCAGATACTTCAGAAATTATTTACACTTTATTAAGAGATATAAATAAAAAATACAATACAACTTTTATTACAATTACTCATGATCAGAGAATCGCTGAAAAAACTGATCGAATTATTGAGATAAAAGATGGAAGGATAAGCCTAGATGCAATTAGGTAGTATTCTATTTATTGGGGTGAGTTTATGCGTACTTTAAGACGATTAGACAAGGCATACAAGAACGCAAAAATTGAATTATTTGATAATCAATCTAGATATGTATTCATAAGTGATTGCCATCGAGGAGGTGGTAGTCATTATGATGAGTTTACTAAAAATCAGAATGTGTTTATTTATGCTTTAAATTACTATTATGAAAATGAGTATATTTATGTAGAAGTTGGAGATGGTGATGAACTTTGGGAACAACCACGTTTCACTTATATAAAAAATGCTCACTATGATGTTTTTGAGGTTTTGAAAAAGTTTTTTTATCACGACAGAATGAGAATAATATATGGTAATCACAATATTTACCTAAAGGATAAAAGCTATGTAAAAGATAACTATTATAGATATTATAATCAGTATAGAGAACAAACTTATGACTTTCTAAAAGGTATTGAACCAATGGAATCACTGATTTTAAAACACAAAGAGACAGGGCAGGAAATATTCCTTGTACATGGACATCAAGGAGATTTTGCCAACGATCAACTATGGTTTTTAACGATGTTATCAGTAAAATATTTTTGGAGATATATGCATTCACTTGGCGTGAAAAGCCCTGCTAGTCCTGTAAAGAATACTTTTAAAAGACATAAAATAGAGAAAAATTATAACAAATGGATAGATAAAAATCAAAAAGTACTGATTTGTGGACATACGCATAGGTTTAAATTTCCCAGAACAGGTGAGTTGCCATATTTTAATACGGGTTGTTGTGTATATCCTACAACAATAACTGCTATAGAATTGGACAAGGGATATATTAGTATCGTAAGCTGGAAAATGCGAGTAAATAGAGAAGGTTTTTTACAGGCTACAAGAAGTGTGATTAGGGGTCCTGAGCCAATAGAGATGTTTGATTTAAGTGAAAATAGAGAACACTAGGGAGAATAATATGGAAAATTTAGTGATGTTTCAAGCATTTGAATGGTACTTAGAAAATGATGGAAATTATTATAATAATATGAAAAGTCGAGCTAAAGAACTTAAAGAGGCTGGATTTGGAGCAATTTGGATTCCTCCAGTTTACAAGGCTACGGGAACAAATGATGTTGGCTATGGAGTCTATGATATATATGATCTTGGAGAATTTGATCAAAAAGGGAGTATAAGGACCAAATATGGAACTAAACAAGAACTTCTTGATATGATTCAAGAACTCCATAAATATGGTATTAGAGTATATGCGGATGTAGTTATGAACCATATGGCTGGAGCAGATAGACCGGAAAAATTCAAAGCTATCAAGGTAGATTACAATGATAGGAATAGGGAATTAGGTGGAGAAATAGAAATTGAAGGTTGGACAGGATTTGATTTTCCAGGCAGAAAAGATAAATATTCATCATTTAAATGGAATTTCAACCATTTTAATGGTATTGATTTTAATAATTTAACAGGTGAAAAAGCAATCTATAGGATAATAGGTAAAAATAAAGGTTGGAATTTAGGTGTATCACATGAAAAAGGAAACTTTGATTATTTAATGTTTGCAGATATAGACCATGCTCATACAGATGTAGTTGAGGAGTTTAAAAAGTGGTCTGTTTGGTTTGTAAATGAAACAGGTGTAGACGGATTTAGATTAGATGCTCTTAAACATATAGATATCCCTTTTATTAATAAATTTGTGAAAAATATTAATGCGGAGTTTGGAAATGATTTTTATATTTTTGGTGAGTACTGGAATGGAGATAGAGGTTCTTTAGTAGAATACTTGGACAAAACAGACCATAAAATAGATTTATTTGATGTGCCTTTGCATTATGCTCTTAATACTATATCTAACAATGGTGAGGGCTTTGATGTAAGAACAATTTTAGATACTAGTTTAGTAAAAAGCAATGCTATGGAAGCAGTGAGCTTTGTGGATAATCATGACTCTCAACCGAATGAATCACTTGTATCTTGGGTGGAACCATGGTTTAAGGAAATAGCGTATTCTATTATTCTTCTTAGAAAAGAAGGATATCCATGTGTGTTTTATGGAGATTATTATGGTCTAGCTGGAAAAGATCATCAATACGAAGGGATAAAAGAAAAAATAGATGATTTATTATATTTAAGACAAAATTATTGTTTAGGTGATCAAGATGATTATTTTGAAGATCAACACCAAATTGGATGGATTAGAAAGGGAACAGAAGAAAACCCAACAAAATCTGCGGTAATTATTTCAACAAAAGAAAATGCAAAGATTAGGATGTTTGTTGAAGAAGAGTCAGGCACAGAGTATATAGATAAACTACAAAAAACTGATGAAAAAGTGATTATTGATAATCAAGGATATGGAGAGTTTTTTACGCCAACTGTAGGGGTTAGCGTTTGGGTAAAAAAAGAACAGCCTAGGCTTAAATGAAGGAGTAATATTTATGAAAATTGCTAAGAGTATTATATGGCTAGGTTCACTAGTAATGATTATTGCATTAATTAATGTTTTTATTAACGGCAATTTAGCTTTAGATGGGCCGAAAATAATAGGAAATGCATGGGGAATTGTTTCATTGGTAGATTTATACCTAGGTTTGATTTTGTTTGCAATATGGGTGATGTTTAGAGAAAAAAATATTGTATTTATATCGTTTTTTATGGTTTTACTAATGATATTTGGATTTTTAGCTGCAAGTATTTATGTGCTTTTTAATTTAAAATCAAGCAATGGAGACTGGAAAAAGTTTTTTTTAGGATGGAGAAAAGAAAGGCTGGTAAAAGATAACTAGTAGAGAAGGTGAAATATATGAAGCAAGTAATAATTGATTTAATAGATGAGGTAAAAAATTTCACAAAAGGAAAAACTATTGATGCAATTTTTCCGCCTATTGTTTATGTTATAGGCAATAGGTTTTTTGGACTTAAGATAGGAATTATATTAGCATTATCTTTTGCTCTAATACTTGCAATTTTAAGACTTATCAATAAGCAAAGCTTTATATATGCTTTGGGAGGGATGGCGGGTGTATTAATTGCATCTGGTTTTGCGTATTTAGCCGGAAATGCGGCTAATTATTTTCTTCCTAGAGTTATTACAAGTGGATTTTTTTTCTTATTGTCTATAGTAAGCTTAATTATAGGGAGGCCAATTGCTGCACTAGCGAGTCATCTTACAAGAGGTTGGGCTTTTGATTGGTTTTTAAGAAAAGATATTAAACCGGCTTATACGGAAGTTACAATAGTGTGGGCAATACTTTTTTTAGCTAGGATGCTACTCCAAATTATGCTTTTAAGAAGAGCTAATATTGTCGATGTGGGGTTGGCTAATATCCTATTAGGATTCCCAGCAACTTTTACTGTGCTCATATTGACATATTTATATGGAATCTGGAGATTGAAAAAGCTTAAAGGACCAGGTGTCTACGAATATATGGATGGAAAAGAGTCACCTTGGGTCGGACAGACAAAAGGTTTCTAATTAATGGATGCTAGATAGAGGTGTTATAATTGACTCTCAAACAGAAAAGTATTGCAATAACGTATTCAGTATTACTAGTATTAATTCTAGGATTAGAATTTTACAATATTAATTTTAGTCTTATTTCATGGATAAGATTCTTAACAATGTTTTCTCTTAGCATAATAGTAGTTATGAGTAAAAAAAATGAGTATTTTAAAAATATATCAATAGTATTTATTTTAATAGTAGCAGGTGATTTTTTTCTTGTGTTGTCGAATGCAATTCAAGGACTCAATCAAAACATAGCTTTTTTGGGGTTTATTCCTTTTACAGGAGCATACTTGCTTTTAGATACTATCTATTTAAAATCATATAATTTTAATAAAAGGGATGCAATAGTAGCAATACCATTTATAGTACTATGTATACTAGTATCTTATACTCTAAACCCCTATGTCGAAGGACTATTTTTAAAGGGTGTAAGTTTTATATTATTGTTAGCGCTTTTAGTTGTTTCTTGGAGTTCAGCTTTATTTCTATTTAGAGATATCTTTACCAAAAATCGCTCGATTATGATAGCTATTTCAGGAATATTGATGCTGGCGTGTGACTTAGGTGTTGGATTCGATTTATTTTATCCCGAATTTTATCAGATTAGGAATGTGGTTCCTATAAATCTTGTTTGGCTTTTTTATATTCCAGGGTGGGTTTTATTGGCTATTGCATCAATTGAATGTTGAGGATATGTTTAAATTAACTTAAATAGGCTATATATTTAGTAATAAAATGCTTTACTAAAAAGATAGATTATGTGGAATTATAAGGAGGGGTAAGTATGGTACAAGATAATATCCAGGTTGGTTTAAGAAAGGATTTTATAAAAATTACCACACCATCAGATGCATCGGATCTCCCGGGATCTTTTGAGCTATCTTATTTAGTATCTACACCAGCGGTTGTAAATATGATAATAGAAGCTTCCACAGAATTATTAGATATACTATTACCAGCGGATTACACCACTGTAGGAACAGAGATCCATTTAGAACATGAAAATCCAACACTGATTGGGGAAGAAGTTCGTATTAGAATTCAAGTAAAAGGAGTCCAAAATGGGAGAATATTACTCGATATTGAAGGACACGATAGAGAGGGTAGATTCTGTAAAGGTGAGCACGAACGCCATATAGTAAATAAAAAGAAACTAATTGAACATGCATATAATAGATTTTCAAAATAGTAATGACAAGAGAAAGTAATAAATTGATAGTGTTTTTTTCTGACAAAAGTAATAAATAGTTTAAAACGCCTTAAACCATAGGAAAGCCATGTACACATGGCTTTCCTATTTTCATAAAAGATTCTATCTTAGAATTGGTAGAGATATATATACATAGGAATATATATATATATTAGGTATTGTAATTAATAAGTAAAAGGACTATAATAAAAGTGTTAAATAAATATCAAAACATATAGATGGAGGGTCAAAATGAAAAAAATATTGTCACTATTATTAATTTTTGTACTTAGTATGAGTCTAGCAGTTGGATGTACGCCTGCAGCTCCTACAGAAGAACCAGCAGTTGAAGAACCAGCAGTAGAAGAACCAGCAGTTGAAGAACCAGCAGTTGAAGAGCCAGCAGTAGAAGCAGGAAAAATTGCAAAAATGGGTTTAGGACAAATTATATCAATCAAAAGTTCAACTGACAAAACAGCTGAGAAACCAGCAACAGGTCAAGCAGATGTAACTATTGCAGCTGTAGGATTTGATGCAGATGGTAAAGTTGCAAGTGTAACAATTGATGTTGCACAAACAAAAATTGCTTTTGATGAAAACATGATGGTAACATCGGATAAAACAGCAGAAGTTAAATCTAAAAAAGATTTAGGACCAGATTATGGAATGACAAAAGCATCAGCAATTGGTAAAGAGTGGTTTGAGCAAATGGAAGCTTTTGAAAATTGGATGATTGGTAAAACTGTTGCCGAAATTACTGGACTTACAGTTAAAGAAGTAAACGAAAGTCATAAATCAGTACCTGATGTTCCAGAATTAACTTCTTCAGTAACAATATCTGTAGAATCATATCAAGCAGCAGTAGAAGAAGCTTGGAATAATTCAATAGATGTAATGGGTGCAGAAAAAGTTGGTCTTGGGGTAGAAACTCATATTGGAAGTTCAAAAGATGCAACAGCTGATACAACAGCACAAGCACAGGCTGATACTTATATGGCAGCAACAGCATTTGATGCAGATAATAAAATAGTTGCTACAATAATTGATAATGCACAGGTTAAAATACCATATGATGCAGAAGGTATGGTAACAGCTGACAGAGCTGGCGTTTTTAAAACAAAACAAGAATTAAAAGAAGATTATGGAATGCTAAAAGCATCTGCTATTGGTAAAGAATGGTTTGAGCAAATGGCAGCATTCGAAGCTTGGATGGTTGGCAAAACTGTAGATGAAGTAATGGGATTAAAAGTTATGCAAAAAGATGAATCTCATACAGCAGTTCCTGATGTTCCAGAATTAACTTCTAGTGTAACAATTTCTGTAGAAGGATATCAAGCAGTAGTAGAAGAATCAGCAGCAATGGCTAGATAATTATATTATTCGAAAGGAGTCTTGTTAAAATACAAGACTCTTTTTTATTTTTACAAGTTAAGAAATTCTATTCATGGGTAAAAGGTTTGGGGAGGGATTATGATGAAATATTGTTGGAGCACACTTAGGGTTAACAATTTTGAGGAATCTTTAAAATTTTATAGTGAGATTATTGGTCTTAAGATTCAAAATAAAATAGGACAAAGGGGAGATGTTGAGATTTGTTTTCTTGGTGAAGGGGATACCAAGATAGAATTAATATATGACAATGAATATAATAGTGATTGTACATGTGAAGGAATATCTATTGGTTTTGAAGTTGAGTCTCTTGATGAATTTATAGAATTTTTAGAAGAAAAACGAATAAAGGTACATAGTGGGCCATTTAGCCCAAATCCTAGATTTAGATTTTTATTTATTACTGATCCTAGCGGATATAAGATTCAAATTGTTGAAAAAAAATAGATTAAGGATTTCCCTTAATCTATTTCCATGTTCTTTGGAAGCTTAGTGAAGTTTTGAGCTATATTGCTATAAATATCTACAGCATTTACTAAATCTACAATCTTTACATGTTCTTTTTCAGTATGTGCCAAGGATAAGTCACCAGGACCCAATACAACTGTTGGTATATTGGCATATGTCTTTAAAAGAGCAGCATCAGACCACCCTATGCCTCTTGTTATAGTAGGTTCTTTATTAATAATTTGTTTAATGCTTTCTCGAACAGCAGTAACAATAGGTTCGTTAAAAGATGTTATTAATGGAGGATGATAAAGTGCTAAAATGCTTTCTGGAGTAATCTCTATCTTTGCATTGAAGGTGATATCTTCGGCTTTCAATATATCTATTATATCTTGATATTCAGCCATAGCAGTATCTTTATCTTCACCTGGTATAAATCTTCTATCAATTCTTAATATGCATTTATCAGCTACAGTGCTCGCTTCGGTACCACCCGAGATTGTACCAAAATTCATTACTGAACCACCCATATGCTCATCATATTTATCTTTAAGTTTTGGATAAAGGTCTTGTTTAACTCGGCTAATAAAGCTCATAGCTTGCTCTATAGCGTTTACACCTAGTTCAGGTTTTCCGCTATGTGAAGCTTTGCCATAGAATGTCACATCAAACCATTCAAGACCTCTGTGGCCAATTGCATATTCATAATCAGAAGGTTCACCTACTATTGCAGCATCAGCTCTTATATCAGATTTTACGATATATTCAGTACCTTCACTCTTTCCTTCTTCTCCAATAACAGCAGTAAATATTATATCACCACCAGGGACAAATCCACTTCTTTTTATAGCAACTAAAGTCATCATAAAGCTAGCTAAAGCACCTTTCATATCAACGGCGCCTCTACCATATATCTTTCCATCATCTATAAAAGCAGTAAAAGGTTCAATTGTCATATTGTATGGCAATACTGTATCTGCATGACCGTTAAACATAAGAGAATGTCCAGTTCCATCACCTTTTATTCTAGCAATAACATTTGATCTTTCGCCTACCACATGTTGAAGTTCTGAATTTATACCTTCTTTAAGCAAATAATTATTAATATACAGAGCTACATTTTTTTCAAAACCTAGTGTGTCTTTATGGCTTGGTATTCTAACTAAATTTTGTGTGAGCTCTATTAACTCTTCTTCTTTGTAGAAATCCTTAGGATTGAAATAACTTTCTGTCATTTACACATTCTCCTTTCATAAATAAAGCATAAATCTATATATAAATTGTTTATTTATCTTTGTAATAAGGCTATCATATTAATAAGAGGTGTACAACAAACTTTAGTTTTAAAGAGGTGACTAAAATGAATATGTTAATATATGAAATGGAAATAACAGAAAAGCATTTGGATTTTTATACAATTATTATTTCAAATAACATAGCAGTTGTAAATATTAAATATAATCCATTAACTAAAGATTTAATTTATCCAGAGGATATGAATCCCTTAAATGAGCTTAAAGAAAATGAAGCTCAACTTAAAGCAATATTAAAAAACAAAAGTATAGATACTTTTTACCCAGGATTTAAGCTTAGATTTGCATTAAGAGATAAAAAAGATGTTATTGCTTATAATGATATATCTAAAATAGTGGTTTTAGATAAAAGAGAAAATAGTCATAAAATATATACAACTGATAAAAGTTTAGATAATATTCATCAGATATATACTGATGGTTGTTATTTAGAAAAGCTAGGTAGGGGAGGCTACTCCCTTATAATAAAGTCACCTGAGGGAGAGTACAGTACACAATCAATTCAGACAGATAAAAAGAATAGTAGCCTTATTGAATTGATTGCTGCAATAAAAGCTGTAGAATTATTAAAAGATATTGAAAGATTGAGAATTATCACCGATAGCCAATATGTAAGAAAAGGTTTGACAGAATGGATTATCAATTGGAAGTTAAACGATTGGAATACAATTAATGGAACCAAGGCTAAAAATATAGAATATTGGAAAAAATTTGACAAGCTTACAGATGGTAAATATATTGAATTCCAATGGGTAAAAGCTCATAGTGGTCATTTTGAAAATACACTTTGTGACTTAATGGCAAAAGAGGCCGCTAAAGATGTAACTATTTAGTAAATTCTTTAGTGATTTATTGAGGTATAATAGAAACAAAGAAGAGCAACTAAACTTTGATAGTGTAAAGTAGCATATGAAAGAAAAAGAAATCAAAAAAATATTGATTTAGTACAAATGATCTAGAAAAATAAGATTTAATGGTTGTTTCCGTCACCCTTGACCGCATGACAAAACAATGCGCT
>Ga0265295_1000236_pt1 | contig 113649 bp, 115 predicted proteins | sample Munlansysbiofilm_FD_192503 | JGI IMG/M metagenome (GOLD analysis project Ga0265295, IMG submission 192503) | Leachate microbial communities from a municipal landfill in Southern Ontario, Canada - Methane capture system biofilm | ecosystem: Engineered > Solid waste > Landfill > Unclassified ...
TACCACCCATTAGATATTCTTTATAATTTAATTCAAAATTACATTTTTTTGCTGCTGCGTTTAATACTTTTATTGCCTCATCAACGATTTCTGGTCCTATCCCATCACCTTTGATTATTGATATTTTATAATTTCTCATTTATTTCCTTTATTTAAAATGCTGATTGAACAACTCCCCCATCAGCTCTTAAAATTGCTCCATTAGTTGCACTTGATAAGGCACTTGCTATATAAACAATCATATTTGCATCTTCTTCAACTTGGGCAAATCTTTGAATCAGTGAAGTTGGTCTTACATTTTTAAAAAAATCTTTTTCAACTTCTTCAAATGTTATATTATTTTGTTTAGCAAAATCTTCTATGAATTGTACTACACCTTCTGATTTTGAAGGTCCTAAAATGATTGAATTAGAAGTTACATTTGTTCCTTTAGTTAATTCAGCAATTCCTCTTGAAACAGAGATTTGTGCAGTTTTTGTCATCCCATAATGAATCATTTCTTTTGGAATTTGAATAGCTGATTCACTAGAAATAAATATAATTCTTCCCCAGTTTTGGTCAATCATTGAAGAGAGATAATGTTGAGCTAATCTTACTCCACTCATAACATTTACATTAAACATATGCAACCACTCTTGTTCTGTAATATCTTTAAACTCTTTTGGTTCAAAGATTCCTAAATTGTTTATTAAGATATCAATATGTGGAATTTTAGAAATTAGTTTGTTACAACCAATATTATCTTTTAAATCAGCGGTTATTCCAATGATTCTTGTTTTTGGAAATTCAACTTTTAGTTTTAAAACAGCATCATTTACTTTTTTCTCATTTCTTCCATTTATAATAACATTAACACCTTCTTGTGATAATTTTCTAGCAGTTTCAAATCCAATTCCCTGTGTTGAACCAGTAATTAAGGCTGTCTTATTAGCTATTTTTAAATCCATTTTATAATCCTTTATGATTTCTTAGTTAAATATATATGAAAAAAATCGCATTGTTATCGCTTTTTATTATTTTTTTTATACTGCGAATTTTGTGCGATTATAATTAAATAAGATTACATTCTTGGAACAATCTAAAAAAGTGTCTAGTTGCTAATTTAGAAAATAATTAGCAAATATAAAAAAAGGTAAAAAGAATGAATAAAATAAATGATTTAAGTATTAATACAAAAATAATTTTTGGATTTTCAATACTTATATTTATGATAATTTTTATAAGTAGTTACTCTATTTTTAAAATACGGGATTTAGCATCAATTACTTCAAGATTTTATAATTATCCTTATCAAGTAAGTAATACAACAAAATTAATTAGTTTTAAGATAACGAAAGTGATAAGCTCAGTAAAAGATATTGCCTTGACTACTTCAAATGAAGAGAAACAAGTAAGTTTAAAAAATATAGATGAAATAGATAAAGAAATTTATGAATTATTTAATTTATTGGAAAAATCTTATTTAGGTGATAAGACAAAACTTAATGATGCAAAAAAACAGTTTACAACTTGGATTCCCATAAGAACAGAAGTTGTAGAAGCAATGATAAGTGGAAATATGCAACTTGCAGGAAAACTTATAAAAGAAAAAGCAATGCCTCATGACATTATTTTATATAAACAAATGGATGATTTGACAAAGTTAGCAGAAAAAAATGGAAAAGATTTTTATGAAAATTCAAAAAAAATAAAAGAAAATATTTTAAATATCATAGTTACAATTTTTGTAATTAGTGTAATTTTAGCAGTTTTAATAACTTATATGGTTTTTGTTGATATTAAACGTTCTTTAAAAACTTTTCAAGAAGGTTTACTCTCATTTTTTAGGTATTTATCAAATGAATCAAAAGATATTAAATTTATGAAAGAGAGTGATAGAAATGAGTTTGGCAAAATGTCAAAAATTATAAATGAAAATATATATAAAATAAAAAATGGTATACAAAAAGATAATGAAACAGTTGAAAATGTTTTGGATGTTGTATCTCAAATAAATAAAGGGTATTTAAATATAAGAGTAGAAAAAATTCCTAATAATCCACAATTGAAGAGTTTATGTGAAGCTTTTAATTCGATGATAAGTGAACTTAGATTAAATATAGAATCAATATCAGTTGTACTAAAAGAGTTTAGTAGTTACAAGTTTATAAATAAAGTAGAAATAAGGAATCAAAAAGGAGAAATTGCAGAGTTTATTGAAAATATTAATTTTCTAACAGAAGAGATTTCTGAGTTATTAAAACAATCGTTATTAAGAGGAATTACATTAGATAGTGCATCAAATAAATTAATAGAGTATATAAATACTTTAAATAATTCGACAAAAGAAAGTGTAGTCTCTTTAGATAAAACAAATGATTCTTTAAAAAATATCACAGATGTTATTGTTCAAAGTAATGGAAATATTTCAGAATTAAGTAAATATGCACAAGAATTAAATATTTCTGCAAAAGAGGGGCAAAAATTAGCTTTAAATACTTCACATTCAATGGATGAAATTACAAATCAAGTTAATCTAATAAATGAAGCAATAATGATAATAGATCAAATTTCATTTCAAACAAATATTTTATCTTTAAACGCAGCTGTTGAATCTGCAACTGCTGGAGAAGCTGGACGTGGATTTGCTGTTGTTGCAGGAGAAGTGCGAAATCTTGCAAGTAGAAGTGCAGAAGCAGCTAAAGAGATAAAACAATTAGTTGAAAATGCAACAAGCAAAGCAAATGAAGGTAAAAATATTTCAAGTACAATGATAAAAGGTTATGATGAACTTTTAGAAAATATAAACAAATCCACAATTATGATAGAAACAATAACAAATCTAAGTTCAAAACAAGAAAAAGGAATATTGGAAGTTAATAGTATTATTGATGATTTAGATTCTCAAACAAAACTTAATGGTTCAATAATGAATCAAACTTTTGATATAGCTATTCAAACTGATAAAATAGCAAAAAATATCTTTTCAGAAGCAAATAACAAAACTTTTATAGGAAAAGAAGAAATTATGAAAATAGATAGGTAAAACCTATCTAAAAAAGTTCTATTTTATAGCCTGTGTTATTTTGATTTGTAATTAAATCTTTATGAATTTTATTTCTAAGTCTAAATAATACAGATCTAAAAGCTGCATAACCTGCTGGTTCATCTTGCCAAATAGCGTATTCTAATTGTTCTTGAGAAACATTATGACCTGGGCTATCACAAAGATATTTTATAATTTTTGTCTCTTTTGTAGTTAATTTTACAGGTTCATCTCCATAATATAAAATCTCCTTTTCCTTATCAAATAAATATCCATATTTTAGTTGAATAGTACGAGATCTTTGCTCATTGTTTAATTCAAGTTGATGAATTAAAGTTTTGTTTACATTTTCAACCGCTTCAAGTTTTTTTGTTTTTGTATTATCTTGAGCAGATTTTTTTAAAGCTATTTCTATTGCTGCATGTAAATTTGATTTTTTATAAGGTTTTAAAATATAACCATAAGCAAAAGTTTCAGAAGCTTTTTTTATAGTTGCGACTTCAGAATTTGCTGTTAAAAATACAACTGGAGTTGAAGGAATTATATTTTTTAATTCTTTTGCAAGTTCAATTCCTGTCGTAGGCCCTTTTAAATAAATATCCATTAAAATTAAATCAGGAACAATACCTTTTTCCAATATTTTCATAGTTTTACATTTATTTGGTGCAACTCCACAAGGTTCATAACCTAAATCAAGAAGAGTCTCTTTTAAGTTTAATGCAATAATTGATTCATCTTCAACTATTAATATTTTAATTTTATTCATTATTCTTCCTCATCTTTTGAAAATATAATATTACATTCTAAGCCATTATTATTTCTAAATTCAATAATCGCATCTAATTGATCTTCTACTATAGAATGGATTAATTGCATTCCTATTGATTCGCTTTTATACAAACAATTTATATCTTTTAATCCTTCTCCATTATCTCTAATCTTTACATGAATTTTATCTCCTATTTTTTTCATATGAATACAAAGTAGATTTTCTCTATCTTCTTTAAAGGCGTATTTTAGAGCATTTACGCAAAGTTCATGTATTACCATTCCTATTTGAATACATCTATTTGTTGAAAAAATAAGTTTATCTATATGCAAATCAACTTTTAGTTTTGTATTTTGAGAAATATATAATTCTTTTATATCTTGAACTAATCTTTTTATATAATCTTGAAGATTTATATAAGCTAAATTTTCTCCTAAATACAAAAATTCATGTACTAATGCCATTGTGTTGATTCTACTTTTACTTTGTTTTAAAATATATTTTACTTCATCATCTTTTGCACGTCTTAATTGCATAGCTAATAAAGAAGAAATAATCTCCATATTGTTTTTTACTCTATGATGAATCTCTTTTAATAAAATCTCTTTTTCATCTAGGGATTTTTGAAGTTCTAAATTTATATTTGTGATTTTATTTCTATACTCCATTCTAATTGTTGTATCTCTTCCAAATGCACAAATATATTTATTATTCATATATTCAAAACCATGTCCAGATACTTCAACCGGAAAAACTTCTCCATTTTTTTTTATTTGAGTTGTTTCTAAAAAATAGTTGGGTGAATTTTGAATGTAGTTCATAGCTTCAATAGCAGTTTGACGATTAAAATTAGGTTCTATTTTTTCTAAAGGTTGACCAATTAATTCTTCTTTAGTATAACCTAACATTCGACAAGCTGCGTCATTTACATAAACAAATTTAGCATCAAGCGTAAACCAATAAATTGCATCAACCGAATTATTTAATGCAAATTCATAAGGCATTAATCTCTCTTTATCTTTAATTTTTAAATCTTTATATGATTTATCAATTTTTGTAATTACTTTTTGCATGTGGTGTAGAATTAGAAAAAGAATAATTATAGTAAAGAGCAAAAAAAGAAAAAGAAGTTTAAAATTTATAAAACTATTTTCAACGTTATTATAAATAAAGTAAATATTTAAAAATTTATCTAAAACAATTATTCCAATAATTCCAACAACAAAATAAAAAATTGAAAATTTTGTAGGAAGGTTTCTACTATTGAAAAAATGCTGTTTCCTTGAACTCATAATCTATTCCTTTTTATTTTTTGTATTTTAGCAAAATTTGTTTTTTATATATTTTTTTGCGAATAATTTGCGATTTAATTTACATAATATTCATTTGTTCTAAAGACTAACAGAGTAATTTAATTAGGAGTTTTAATGTACGAACTTATGCCGAATGAAAAAAAATTTGTACAAATCATAAATATTAAAAATGATGGGTTTGTTGAATTTAATTTTGCAGTGGGAGAAGCTGTACTAAATGTTGAATTACTTTTACCATATAAGGCTTTTATTGAGTTTTGCCAAAATAATAGAGTTTCTTTTTTTACAGAAGAGCAAGAAAATGAGCTATTAATTGACAGTCAAAATTGGAAATATGGATTAAATTAAATTAAGGAAAAAATATGGAATTAAATATCGCTAGTATTGAGATTGAACCAAAAAGACATACATTTGGTCATATTGCAGAGAGATTTGGAGAAGATAGACCAGCTTCAAGGTATGAAGAGGCTATCTATGATGGTCAAGCAACAGAAAATTTTCATTACAGACCTCAGTGGGAACCTGAATTTGAGATTTATGATGTTAGAAGAACAAAAATAGTTATGAGTGATTGGTATAAATTATTAGATCCAAGAAAATTTCATTATATGTCTTATGTTTCTACAAGAGCAAAGGATAATAGTACAAGTGAACAAAATTTTGAATTTATTGAAAAAAGAGGACTTGTAAGTAAAATTACTCAAGCTAATAAAAATAAAATTTATAAATATTTGACTTCTTTAAGACATTATGAATATGGAGCAAATTTAAATAATTTAACTATAGTTTCAAGAGGTTATGGAACAGCTTTAGATTCAGCTTCATTATTTTATGCAACAGATAGTTTAGGTATGGCTCAACATATTACAAAAATAATTTTACTAGTAAGTGATAATGATGTATCGAAATTAGATGAAGGTAAAAATGATTGGTTAAATGATTCAATGTGGCAGGGATTACGAAAAGCACTAGAAGACATATTAATTATAAAAGATCCAATAGAATTATTAATTGCACAAAATGTAATTTTTGATGGAATGGTTTTACCTTTACTTATTAATAATTTCGCAAAAGAAATGGCAGACAATGGTGAAATTACAATAGGAATGCTAACAGAATTTATTACATCTTGGCAAGAAGAGACAGTTAAATGGTTAGATAGTATTGTAAAAGTTATGGCAGAAGAATCTGTAGAAAATAAATCATTATTGGAACAATGGTCTAGTAAGTATATGAGTATTATTTATGATGCACTAGAAGAACCTTCAAAATATTCATTGAATGCTGAAGAAATTCTATCTTCTCTAAGAAATGATTTAATTTTAAGATTAAATAAAAATTGTTTATTAAATATATAAGGAAAAATAATGTCAAAAAGTATAGCGCTATTATGTATTCAAGCAACAGATGAAGGTAGAACAATTGCAGAAGCAATTAGAGAAGATAATGAAGGTGTAGTTATTACAAATAAACCTGCAATGATTCAAATTGAAAGAGAAGGTAGAATAGTTGTAAATGCAGAAACTGTGTCAGAAGCTTTAGGTAGAGATTGGGAACCAGAAGAATTACAATTGGTACTCATTTCTACTGGTGGTCAAATAGATGAGACAGATGATGAATTTATCGTTTATTGGAATAATTAATAAATAATTTATATAACAAAGGGAGATATTATGAGTGTAGAACCTAGAAAAAAAAGATTGAATAAAAAAGATGCATATAAATATATGACAAGACTTGGTTGGGATCCAACTTATCAAAAAGAAGAAGATGTTTATCCTTATTTAAAAATGGAAGGGATTAAAGTTCATGATTGGGAAGCATGGGAAGATCCATTTAGAATGACTATGGATTCTTATTGGAAATTACAAGCTGAAAAAGATAAAAAACTTTATTCAATAATTGATGCTTTTGCACAAAATAATGGACAAAAGAATATCACAGATGCTAGATATGTTAATGCTTTAAAAATATTTCTTACTGCAGTAACTCCTCTTGAACATAAAGTTGTTAGTGGATTTACAAATGTTGCAAGAGCATTTAAAGGAGAAGGTGCTTCAATAGCTTGTCAAATGCAAGCAATTGATGAGTTAAGACATTATCAAACTCAAGTACATACAATAAGTCATTATAATAAATATTTTGATGGTTTTCATGATTATAGAACTATACATGATAGATTATGGTATTTATCTGTTCCTAAATCATTTGGTGATGATGCAAGTACAGCAGGTCCTTTTGAGTTTATGGTTTCAATAGGTTTTGCATTTGAATTTGTTTTAACAAGTTTATTATTTGTTCCATTTATGAGTGGAGCTGCTTATAATGGGGATATGGCAACAGTTACATTTGGTTTCTCTGCACAAAGTGATGAATCAAGACATATGACATTAGGTCTTCAAGCAGTTAAATTTATATTAGAACAAGATGCTGATAATGTTCCTATTGTACAAGAATGGATGGAGAAATGGTTATGGAGAGGTTATAGATTATTGTCTATAGTTTCTATGATGATGGATTATATGCTTCCTAACTCACCAACATCTTGGAAAGAAGCAGTTGAACTTTATATTGAACAAAATGGTGTTGCTTTATTTAAAGATTTAGAAAAATATGGTATTAAAATGCCAGAAGATATGATTAAAACTATAAGAGCTGAAAAAGAACATTTATCACATCAATTATGGAAAACATTTTATGTTCATAGTACAGCAGAGGCAATTCATACTTGGTTACCAGATGAAAATAAAATGAATTGGCTATCTGAAAAATATCCAAACACATTTGATAAGTATTATAGACCAGTATTTGATGAATATAAAAAACACGCAGATAAAGGGGAAAGATATTATTCTGAAACTCTACCATGTTTATGTCAAACATGCCAAGTTCCACTTGTATTTACTGACATTGAAGGTGGAAAACCCAATGTATTTACACATTACCAAAATGAATATAATGGGGAAAGATTTCATTTTTGTTCACCTGGTTGTCAAGATATTTTTGAAAAACAGCCTGAAAAATTTGTTCAAGCATGGTTACCCCCACATCAGATATTTCAAGGAAATTGTGGAGGAGCTACTATTCCAGAAGTTTTAAAATGGTACAAAATTGAACATGGTGTTGATAATATGGATTATGTAGGTTCACCAGATGAAGTTATGTGGAATAAGTTTAAAAATAATTAATAGGAGAAAATAAAATGGCAACGCAATCAATTGGAAAATATCCAATCATAATGAAAGATAGTTTAGACAAATTTCATGGAAATCAACTTGTATATATTTATTGGTATGGGCATATTTTAGAAGCTTCACCTAAAGCATTTCCATTACCTCCTGAAATGCCTTTTGGTGCAATTATTTCAGATTTGATTCCTTTAATTTATAAAATTGAACCAGATTTTAAAGATTTAGATTTTGATAAAACAGAAGTTATTTGGGAAATTGATGGAAAAGTTGTAGTTCCTGATTTCTCAAAAAGTTTAAAAGAGAATGGTGTTGGACATAAATCATTTATTACCTTTACAACACCATCTTTAACAGGAAAAGTAGGAGCATAAATTGGCTTGTAAATTAGAGATAGAACCAACAGGTGATATAGTAGAAGTTCAAGAGGGTCAAACCCTTCTTGATGCTGCTTTAAGACAAGGAGTTTATCTTCCTCATGCTTGTAATCATGGACTTTGTGGAACTTGTAAAGTTGAGGTTTTAGAAGGAGAGGTTGATTTAGGTGATGCTTCATATTTTGCTTTGATGGAAAGTGAAAGAGAAGATGGATATTGTTTAGCTTGTACTGCAACTATTATTGAAGATGTAGTTATCGAGGCTGATATTGATGTAGATGTAGATGCTAGAAATATAAAAGTAAAAGATGTTTGGGGAACTGTAATAAAAAGAGAGATGTTAACTCCTAGAATTCTTGGTCTTTGGCTTGAACTTGATGAGGTATTAGATTTTCAAGCTGGACAATATATAAATTATCATGTTCCAGGATTTGAAGAGCCAAGAGCATTTTCTCTAGCAAATCAACCAAGTACTGGAAAAATTATAGAGTTAAATATTGGACTTATTCCAGATGGTGAAGCAACACCTTGGATTCATCAAAATGTAAAAGTTGGTGATAGAAGAAAAATTACAGGACCTTTTGGAAGATTTTTTGTAAAAAGAAGTGCCCAAAAACCAATGATATTTTTTGCAGGTGGTTCAGGACTTTCAAGTCCAAAATCTATGATTTTAGATGAGTTAGAAAATGGATGTACACTCCCTATTACACTTTTTCATGGAGCTAGAAATGAAGAAGAGTTATATTATGCAGATATGTTTAGGGATGTAGAAAAAAAATATCCAAATTTTAAATATGTTCCTGTTTTATCAAATAATGAAAATCCTTCATGGAATGGTGAAGTAGGTTTTACAAATGATGTTGCAAAAAAACTTTATAATAATCAATTTGCAGGAAATAAAGCTTATTTATGTGGACCTCCTATGATGAGTGAATCTTGTATTACAGCACTAATGCAAGGAAGATTATTTGAAAAAGATATACATACTGAAAAATTCTTCTCAAAAGCTGATTTACACAGCGATAAAATAAAAAGTCCTCTTTTTAAATCTATCTAAAAAGATACAACAATTGAGTTGTATCTTTTTTTATTTTTTAAATGAATAAGAATCATGAATTTATATTCATAAAATGAATCAACAAAATAATAAAAATAAAATTCTCTAGGAAATAAAATGAATTTACTTAATAAAATAAATATCAAAATGAAAATGGCAATAATTGGAATTATTACCTTGATTTCATTGATTTTTATTAGTGTAATTTTTTTAATTAGTCAGAAAAATATTATGATAAAAGAAAAAAAACTTAAATTAATTAGCATAGTTGATTTATCATATAGTTTAGTTAAAAAGGAATATGATTCATATAAGAGTGGTTTAATTTCAGAGGAAGATGCACAAAAAAATGCATTGTTAGCAATTAACACTTTAAGATATAATGATGATAATTATATCTGGATTAATAATGACTCAAGTCCTTATCCTAAAATGATAATGCATCCTATCTCTTCAAATTTAAATGGAAGAATTTTAGATTTAGAAAAGTTCAACTGTGCTACAAATTTAGAATTTGGAGATAACTCATTTGATTCTCAACATATAAATAATGTGAATTTATTTAAAGCAATAGTTGATGTAACAAATAAATCTAAATCAGGATTTGTAAATTATTTATGGACAAAACATAATAAAGATTCAGAAAAACTTTTTGAAAAATTATCTTATGTTAAAAAATTTGAACAATGGGGATGGATCTTAGGAACGGGTATTTATATAGATGATGTTCATGAACAATTAATATCATCTATAATAAAAACAATTATAGAGCTTATTGGAATAATTGTTGTTCTATTACTATTTTATGTGATTATTATAAAAGATTTAATTAAAAAATTAAATGATTTTAAAGAAGGATTATTATCATTTTTTGCATACTTAAATAGAGAATCATCAAAAATTTCATTATTAAATGAAAGTGCAAAAGATGAATTTGGAGAGATGGCAAAAGTTGTAAATGATAATATAGAAAGAACTCAAAAAAGTATAGAAGAAGATAGAAAACTAATAAATGAAACAATAGCTGTTTTAGGAGAATTTGAGCAAGGTGATTTATCTCAAAGATTAAATATTAGTGTTTCAAATCCATCATTAATGGAATTAAAAAATGTTTTAAATAATATGGCAAATAATTTTGAAAATAATATTGATAATGTACTTCATATATTAGAAGAGTATTCAAATTATCACTATTTAAATAAAATATCAACTAAAGATATAAAAGAGCATCTATTAAAACTTGCAAATGGTGTAAATATTCTTGGAGATTCAATAACTGGAATGTTAGTTGAAAATAAAGCTAATGGATTAACACTTGAAAGTAGTTCAAAAGTATTATTAGGAAATGTGGATAAATTAAACATAAGTTCAAATGAAGCAGCAGCTTCTTTAGAAGAAACAGCTGCAGCAATAGAAGAAATAACTTCGAATATTAGAAATAATACGCAAAATATCCAAAAGATGGCAAGTTATTCAAATAATGTTACAAAATCAGCATATGATGGAGAAAAACTAGCAAATCAAACAACAGTTGCAATGGATGAAATAAATACTCAAGTAAATCTAATAAACGATGCAATTTCAGTAATTGACCAAATTGCTTTTCAAACAAATATTCTTTCTTTAAACGCAGCTGTTGAAGCGGCAACTGCTGGTGAAGCAGGAAAAGGATTTGCAGTTGTTGCACAAGAGGTACGAAATCTAGCAACTAGAAGTGCAGAAGCAGCAAAAGAGATAAAAATAATCGTTGAAAATGCAACTTCAAAAGCAAATCAAGGTAAAGATATAGCAAGTCATATGATAGAGGGATATAAGGAGTTAAATCGGAATATTTCTCAAACAATTAATCTAATTTCAGATATAGAAATGTCAAGTAAAGAACAGCTTTTAGGAATTGAACAAATTAATGATACGGTAAATCAATTAGACCAACAAACACAACAAAATGCAGTAGTAGCAAGTCAAACACATGATGTAGCATTAATAACAGATGAAATAGCAAAACTTGTAGTTACAAATGCAGATGCAAAAGAGTTTGTTGGTAAAAAAGAAGCAAAATCAAAGAATGAATTTAGCCAAAATAAAAATATTTGAAAAAAGAGGTAATTATCATGTTAGATATACAAACACTAATATATTTTTTATTATTAGGTTCATTCGTTGGAGTTGTTTCTGGACTTTTTGGAATAGGTGGGGGCGGAATAATTGTTCCTGTTTTGACTGCAATATTTTTAACTCATGGAATTGATGAACATAATGTTGTACATATGGCTTTAGGTACTTCAATGGCTATTATTATAATAACTTCAATTTCAAGTATCAAAGCTCAACAAAAGAAAAAAGCCATTGTTTGGGATGTAGTAAAAATGATGGTTCCTGGAATTTTGATAGGTACATTTTTAGCAACTTTTATTGCTTCAAAATTAGACTCTTTTTATCTTTCTATTATTTTTGCTATTTTTATGTTTTATTCTTCAGTACAGATGTTTATAGGTAAAAAACCAGAACCAGATACAAAAGTATTTTCAAATAAAACACACTTTTTTTCAGGTGGAATCATTGGTGCTTTGTCATCCTTAGTTTCAATTGGAGGAGGAATTTTAAGTGTTCCTTATTTGTTAGCTCAAAATATTGATATTAAAAAAGCAATTGCTACTTCTTCTGCTATTGGATTACCAATTGCAATTTCTGGAACATTAGGATATATAGTAAATGGTTGGGTACATACTTCTATGGATACTTATACTTTAGGATTTGTAAGTCTTCCTGCTTTTATTTGTGTTGCATTTGCAAGTTTTTTAACTGCTCCAATTGGAGTTATGTTAGTTCATAAAATTGATGTAAATTTGATGAAAAAACTCTTTTCGTTAATACCTTTTGCTTTAAGTATAAAAATGATTTATTCATTGATATAGAATAGAACTTATAACAGTTCTATTCTATATCCTGTGTTATTTTGATTAGTAATTAAATCTTTATGAATTTTATTTCTAAGTCTAAATAATACAGACCTAAAAGCAGCATAACCTGCTGGTTCATCTTGCCAAATAGCATATTCAAGTTGATCTTGAGAGATTTTTTGACCAGGTGTTTTACATAATGTTTTTTATTGCTTTATTACAAAGATATTAACTTTTGTTTAAAAGTATTTTAATATCTCTTATTTATTCATAGTTTATTCTTCTAAATAATCTTCTTTAATTTTTTTAATCTAATTAATAGTTGAGAAAAGAGTATTTTTATATGTCTTACCTAAATATGTGTAAAAGCTTTTTGTATTTATTATATAAAGATATAGTTAATTTTTTATTATATATGTTAGAAATAGTAGTGTTTTTTATTAGCTATTTAAAATACTATACTTAATAATAATTTTCCTAATATAAGTAGTTGTTGATATAGATAATGCGATTAAATTGCGATAATTATTTATTATAATGTATTTACAAAAAATAAAAGGAGTAAATATGTCTTTAATGAAAAGAGAAGAATGGTACGATTTAACTCGAACAACAAATTGGACACCCAAATATGTTACAGAGGATGAACTCTTTCCTGAAGAAATGAGTGGAGGGAGAGGAATTCCACTTGAAAAATGGGAAAATTATGATGAGCCATATAAAGTTACATATCCAGAGTATGTTGAAACACAAAGAGAAAAGGATGCTGGAATTTTCTCTGTAAAAGCTGCCTTATCTAGATCTAAATTTATGGATAATGTTGATCCAGGATGGGAAGCTACAATGCAATTACATTATGGAGCAGTTGCTACTGCTGAATATGCTGCGAGTATTGCAGAAACAAGAATGGCTAGATTTGCAAAAGCACCAGGTAATAGAAATATGGCGACTTTTGGTATGTTAGATGAAAATAGACATGGTCAACATCAATTATTTTTTCCTCATACCTATACTGAAAGAAGTAGACAATGGGATTGGGCATGGAAAGCAAATCATACAAATGAATGGGCTGCAGTTGCTGGTAAAAACTTCTTTGATGATATTATGTTAACAAGAGATGCTGTTGCAACTTCTATTATGCTTACCTTCTCTTTTGAGACAGGATTTACAAACATGCAATTTTTAGGTTTAGCTTCAGATGCTGCAGAAACAGGAGATCATACTTTTGCAAGTTTAATCTCAAGTATTCAAACAGATGAGTCAAGACATGCACAACAAGGAGGACCATCTTTAAAAATTCTTGTTGAAAATGGTAAAAAAGAAGAAGCACAAAAAATGGTTGATTTATCTATATGGAAAGCTTGGAGATTATTTTCTGTTTTAACAGGTCCGATTATGGATTATTATACGCCAATATCACATAGAAAACAATCATTTAAAGAATTTATGGAAGAGTGGATTATTGCACAATTTGAGCGACAATTACTTGATATTGGATTAGATTTACCTTGGTATTGGGATGAATTTATTGCTGATATTGCAGATAGACATCACGGTATGCATTTAGGTGTTTGGTATTGGCGAGCAACAGCTTGGTGGAATCCAGCTGCAGGTGTTGGAAAAGCAGAAAGAGCTTGGTTAGAAGAAAAATATCCAGGATGGAATGATACATACGGAAAATCTTGGGATGTTATAACAAATAATTTACTTGATGGTAAAGAAAATTTAGTATCACCAGAAACTCTTCCTGTTATTTGTCATACAGGTTTTATTCCATTGGTTACACCACCGCATACAAAAAGAGCGGAAGGACAATTAGTAGATTATCAACTTGAATATGAAGGAAGATTGTACCATTTTAATTCGGTTGTTGATAAATGGGTATTTGAAACTGATCCTGAAAGATATAAAGGGATCATGACGGCAGTTGATCATTTCTTAGCAGGACATATTAACCCACCAGATTTAGCAGGAGCTTTAGCTTGGATGGGTTTAAGTCCTGGTGAAATTGGTAAAGATGCACATGATTTTGCATGGATAGAAGAGTTTAGAAAATAAATAATATAAAAAGGATAATTAATGGCATTATTTCCACTATCTTCATTGTTTGAAGATGATTTTGTAATACAATTAGTACCAGTTGATACTGAGGATAAGATGGATGATGTAGCACAAAAATGTGCTTATCATTCTGTAAATAGAAGAGTGTTCCCTGTTGAAGGTAAAGTTATGCGAGTAAAAAGACATAGTAATGGTGAAGTGTTTCCAAGAAATATGAAGGTACAAGATGCAAATCTTTTACCAACAGAAACTATAGAAGTTTTCTATAATAATGACTGAAGAGAGAGTTTAAAATGGCTTTTGAAAAAATATGTACATTAGATGACGTTTGGGAAGGTGAAATGAAAGCATTTACAACAAAAGATGGTATTGAAGTTTTAGTTGTAGCTCATGAAGATGACAAAGTAGTTATTTTCCAGAATATGTGCCCCCATCAAGAAATAACATTAGGTCAAAAAGGTATATTGAATGATAATGGTGTATTAACATGTACAGCCCATTTGTGGGAATTTGATTCTTGTACGGGTAAGGGTTTAAATCCTACAGATTGTAAACTTGCTGTTTATCCATCTAAAATTGAAGGTGATGACATTTATGTTGATACAGAGGGAATTATACCTGAGAAATCACATAGTTAATAAAATTAGGAAGGAAATAATATGGCAAATAATACAGATATAGTTAATAATAATAACGTAGGGCCAATTGTAAGATCTGGTGATGTAGCATTAGCAGTCGCTGAAGCAGCTGAAATTGATAATCCAGATAAGGAAATTAAAGTTTCTGATCAGACTGCTTATCTTAGAATCTCTTGTGAACAAGAAATGGTTATTAGAAGAGAAACGATAGAAGAGTGTTTAGGCAAACATTTTGAAATGAGAGAACTTGAAATAAATATGGCATCTTTTGCAGGACAAATTCAATCAACAACTGATTGGGTAAGATTTTACTTTGATAAAAAAAAATAATAAGGAAATACTATGAGTGAAGAAGTTAAGGCACAAAATTTTGCGCATCCATTAAAAACATGGTCGCATCTTTCGGGCGGAAGAAAAAAACCTAGTGAATATGAAATAGTTTCAAAAAATTTACATTTTCATATGAATGATCAAGGACAACCATTTCATTTTCCAGATGTACCTATGAGTAAATGGTATATAAAAAATAGAAATAAAAGTCCACTAAAACATGATAATTGGGATGCTTTTAACGATCCAGATAAAATAGTGTACAGAACATATAATATTTTACAAGATGGACAAGAAACATATATTAAAAGTCTTTTTGATCAAATGAATGAAAGAGGTCATGATGAAATGCTTTCAGAAAATTATGCAAAAGTTTTAGCAAGATTATATACACCTGCTAGATATGCATATCATACTTTACAGTTAAGTTCAGCATATTTACAACAAATGGCACCTTCAAGTACTATTACAAATTGTGCAACATATCAGACGGCAGATGAATTAAGAGCATTAACACATACTGCATACAGAACTAAAGAACTTTCAAATACATTTAAAAATGTAGGTTTTGCTGAAAAAGAGCGAGAAATATGGGAAAACGATATTGCATGGCAGGGAATTAGAGAGTTAATGGAAAAAGCTCTAGTTGCATGGGATTGGGCGGAAACATTTATTGTTTTAAATTTACTTGCTAAACCAGCAATTGAAGAATCAATTCAAGTTCAGTTTGGAAATTATGCTAAAGATAATAATGATACTTTATTAGGACTACTTAGTCAATCTCAGTATAACGATAGCTTAAGACACAGAAAATGGGCAACAGCTTTAGTTAAAATGGCTATAGAAGTTGAGGGAAATAAAGAATATATCCAATCAATCGTTACAAAATGGCTACCTTTAACGCATAAAGCAATTGAAGCATATTGTAATGAAATTCCAGATGTACAAGATGCTGCACAAGACGCTAAAAATTCTTTAAAAGACTTTTTAGAAACACTTCACCTATCTGTATAATTTCAATAAAATTATTTGAGAAGACGATGTAATTATCGTCCTCTCAAGATCTTATAAATTAGTTTTTCACTAAAAAGTTTGATAAATTAATTTATACAAAGGATAACTATGAAAACAGCAATATATTATGGACCAAAAGATATAAGATGTGGAGAGAAAGAAACTCCCATAATTTCAAATAAAGATGATATTAAAGTAAAAGTTTTAGCTACTTCTATTTGTGGCTCAGATCTTCATTTATATAGAGGTTCGTTGGACTTAATTATGGAAAAAGGTATTTCTCAAACAGGTCATGAACTTTGCGGCGAAGTTTTAGAAATTGGTATGAATGTATCTAAATTTAAAGTTGGTGATAGAATTTCAATGGCTTATTCATGTTCTTGTGGTAATTGTTATATGTGTGAATGTGGACAAACAGCTCATTGTGAAACAACAAACAAGGCAGTTTATGGGTTTGGAGTTCCTTTCGGTAATTTAAATGGTACGCATACAAAAGAAATGATTATTCCACATGCAGAAGCTCATTCTATAATTATTCCAAAAGAAATATCTGATGCATCTGCATTAACATTATCATGTAATATGCCAAGTGCAATTATAGCAAATGAATTAGCAGATATAAAAGTTGGAGAAAAAGTTGCAATAATTGGTGCTGGACCTACGGGACTTATGTCATTAGATATAGCACTTACTAAAACAGCTGCAAAAAACATACTTGTTATTGAACCAATTAAATATAGAAGAGAATTCGCACTTAAAAAAGGTGTAAATACCTTAGATCCGAATTCTGATAATTTTAAAGAAAATGCATTGAAAATTTCAGGAATAAGAGGTTTTGATAAAATTATTGAAATGGTAGGATTTAAAGAAACATTACAAATGTCACTTGATTTAATAAGGGCAGGAGGAACAATATCTGCTCTTGGAGTATTTACAGATCAAGAATTTAATTTAGCTTTGAATGATGTATTCTTAAGAGATATTAGTTTGCATATGAATGGTTTTGCTAATGTTCAACCATATATGAAACTTGCACTTAAATATATTCAAGATGGGATTGTTGACCCCGATGAGTATTTCTCTCATGAATTTAAATTAGAAGATATAGATAAAGCATTTAAATTATTTAATGATAAAAAAGATAAGGTTTTGAAAATATTAATAAAACCTTAAAAAGGAAAGATTATGATTGATGAAATATATGATATAGTTATACTAGGAGCTGGTCCAGCTGGAATTGCAACAGCATATGAAGCTGAAATTTTAGGTCTCAAGAAAATACTTATTTTGGAAAAAACAGCTTCACATTCTTCAACTATCAAAAATTTTTATAAAGAAGGAAAACCAATTGATCGAGACTGGGGAGGACATGTTGTTGAACTCCTTGGAAATATTGATTTTCAATATGTAAAAGAAAAAAAAATAGATATATTTGATTCAATATTGAGTAAATCAGAGATAATTAAAACAATGTTTAATAGTGAAGTATATTTAGTTGAAAAAAAAGATGAAATATTTTCTATTGAGGCTACATCAGGTAAATATTTTGCAAGAAATGTAGTAATTGCAATTGGAAGAATGGCTGAACCACAAAAACCAGATTATAAATTACCTAGAAAGTTAGCAAAAAAAATAAATTTTGATCTATCATCAGTTTCAAGTGGAGAAAAGATTGTAGTAGTTGGTGGTGGAGATAGTGCTTCAGAGTATGCTTGTTCATTAAGTCAAAATAATGATGTAACAATTACATATAGAAAAGAAAAATTTACAAGGCCAAATCCTTTGAATCAGAAAAAACTTCAAGATTGTTTTGATGATGGAGTATTAAAATACAAATTAGGTGTAGATATAAAAGAAATTATAGATGAAAATGGTCTTATAAAGATATTATATTCTGATGATAGTAGTGATATTTATGAAAGAATGATATTTGCACTAGGAGGAACTACACCGATTGATTTTATTCTAAAGTGTGGCATAACAATAGATGAATTTTTTCAGCCAATATATAATGAAAATAATGAAACAGTAATAAAAGGATTATTTGTAACAGGAGATATAGTATTTAAAAATGGAGGAAGTATTTCTCTATCATTTAATCAAGGTTATAAAATTGCAAAAATAATATCAACAACTATGAATTAGAACTTTGATGTTTTTGTATTTATGTTAGAGAAACTATGATTATTTAAAAAATAATTCTGTTACTACAACATAGGTACAAATAATATATTAAAGAAAACTACTAGAAGTTAAATTTAAAACTAACATATATAGCGAATTAGCTATTTACTCAATCCTATTAAATCTTAATTACTCTATTTATAAATTAGTTAAAACTATAAAATTTTTATAAAAATAAAAAAGCGAATTTTATGCGAATTTTTTAAAGTATAGTACAAATAGTTAAAAGGTAACTTTTACTTTAGATACAAATTAGAAAAATTTATTTGTATCCTAAATTTAACATAAGGATTCTTTTGAAATATAATATTTTAGTTAAAAATAAAAATAGAAATCATGATTGTATTGAAAGTAAAAATCTTATGGATTCACTTTCTACACATACTGATTTAGTACCAAGAGGTTGTCATAATGGTGCTTGTGGTATTTGTAAAATAGTTGTAAATAGTGGAGATTATTTACAACTTAAAATGAACCGAAAACATATATCAGAAGAAGAAGAGAGTTCAAATATAGTTTTAGCTTGTAGAATTTTTCCAAAGAGTGATATGGAAATAGAATTTATAAGTAAACCTAAAACAAAGCATTATACGCTTGGAAGTTAAATAATAAGGAGTCAGAAAATGGGAATTATGAGAATAGGTCATATTGATTTAAATGTGTTAAATATTGAAGAATCAAGAAGTTATTATGAAAATATAATTGGATTAACAGTTACAAGAGAAGATGAAGACGGAACACTATATTTTAAATGTTGGGATGAATGGGATAAATATAGTTTAGTTTTAAGACCTAGTGATGAGGCAACTTTTAATAGAGTAGCATATAAAGTAAAAGATGATTTGGATTTAGATGAATTAAAAGTAAAAATTGAAAATTATGGTATACCAACGCATTTTTTAAAAGCAGGTGTTGTTGCTAATTGTGGAAGAGTTTTATCTTTTAAGTTACCAAGTGGACATGAATTTCAATTGTATGCTCATAAAGATTTTATTGGAAAAGATACAGGTGATACAAACCCAGCTCCTTGGCCATTTTCAGGAAAAGGAATTAAAGCACATTGGATTGATCATGCTTTATTAATGTGTCAAGGACCAGAATCTGTAATGGAAGTTACTAAATTCTTTATGGATATATTTGATTTTACTTTAACAGAACAAGTTTGTGTAGGGCCAAATGGTTCTTTACAAGCAGCAACTTGGCTTACTTGTTCAACAACTCCACATGATATAGCATTTGTTGCAGGGCCTGAAGTTGGTATGCATCATTTTGCATTTTTCTTAGATGGGTGGAATGATATTTTAAGAGCAGCAGATGTTATGGGAATGCATAATGTAAAAATTGATGTTACTCCTCAAAGACATGGTATTACAAGAGGTGAAACTATTTATTTCTTTGATCCATCTGGGCATAGACTAGAAACATTTGCAGGATTAGGATATTTAGCTCAACCTGATATGCCAGTTATTACATGGACAGAAGATGAATTATGGAGAGGTATTTTTTACCATACAGGAGTTGAAAATGGAGCGTTTACAACAGCGTATACGTTAAATGCATATAAATAATCATGAAAAATATCATTACTCAGAAATCAATATCAAGACAAGCATCATTCGAGGCTTGTCTTTTGGCAGTTGAAAAAGCCGAAGAATTAAATATATCTATAAATGTAAGCGTTGTTGATAACAAGGGCTTAGAAATGGCTTTTTTAAGAATGGAAAATTCGTTTATTCATTCAATAAATATTGCAAAAGATAAAGCTTTTACAAGTGCAAGTTTTGGTTTCCCTACTGATACTTGGACAAATATTTTTAAACAAATGCCACATCTAGAACAAGGTTTCTCTAATAGAGATAGACTTATTCCTTTTGGTGGAGGATTACCAATATTTGATGAAAATAAAGTAAAAGTTGGAGCAATTGGTGTTTCAGGTGGGACTGAAGAGGAAGATATTATATGTGCAAAATATGCAATTGAACAAATAGGATTAAAATAATGAAAAAAGTACAACACTATATTAACGGACAATTTATAGACTCAGCTTGTGGTGAGTTTTTTGATAACTATAACCCAGCAACTGCTGAAATTATTTCAAAAGTTGCACTTGGAAGAGAACCTGAAGTAAATGCAGCAATTGCAGCTGCACGTGCAGCACTTACAGGTGAGTGGGGACAAATGAAACTAAATGACAGAATTGCAATGATGTATGAAATTGCAAATGAGATTGATAGACGATTTAATGATTTTTTAGAGGCAGAATGTTTAGATACAGGAAAACCTTATTCAATTGCAAGACATATTGATATTCCAAGAGGTGCTGCAAACTTCAAAGTATTTGCAGATACTATGAAAGCAGTTGCAGATGAAGCTTATAGAATGGATACTCCTGATGGAAAAACAGCATTTAATTATTCAATGAGAAAACCAAAAGGTGTTATTGGTGTTATTTCTCCTTGGAATTTACCATTATTACTTATGACTTGGAAAGTAGGACCTGCGATGGCTTGTGGAAATACTGTTGTTGTTAAACCATCACAAGTTACTCCTACAACTACATCCCTTTTAGGTGAAGTAATGTCAAAAGTTGGAGTTCCAGCTGGGGCTTATAATGTTGTTCAAGGAAAAGGTTCAATTACTGGTAACTTAATTACTGCTCACCCAGGTATTGATGCGATTACATTTACAGGTGAAACAAAAACAGGTGAAATGATTATGCAAGCTTGTTCTCATGGTGTAAGAGATGTCTCTTTAGAGCTTGGTGGAAAAAATCCAGCAATTATTTTTGCTGATTGTGACATGGAAAAAGCTGTAATGGAAACAACTAGATCTTGTTTTGCAAATTCAGGACAAGTTTGTTTAGGAACAGAAAGAGTTTATGTTGAAAGACCAATTTTTGAGGAGTTTCTTGCAAAATTAAAAGATTCTGCTTCAAAACTTAAAGTTGGAGTTCAACATGATGAATCTGTTGATATGGGACCAGTTGTTAGTGCTGCACATAGAGATAAAGTATTAGAGTTTTATGAAATTGCAAAAAAAGAGGGTGCAAATGTTGTTTTAGGTGGTGGAGCTCCTAAAATGGAAGGTGATTTAGCAAATGGGTTTTGGGTAGAACCAACTATTTGGACTGGACTTCCAGAAACAGCAACTGTAGTAAAAGAAGAAGTATTTGGACCTTGTTGTCATGTTCAACCTTTTGATACAGAAGAAGAAGCAATTAAAATGGCAAATGATACTAAATATGGACTTGCATCTACTATTTTTACTCAAGATTTAAACAAAGCTCACAGAGTTGCTTCAAAAATTGATTCAGGAATTGTATGGGTAAATTCTTGGTTCTTAAGAGATTTAAGAACACCATTTGGTGGAATGAAAGGTTCAGGAATAGGAAGAGAAGGTGGACATCACTCTTTAGAATTCTATACTGAATTAAAAAATATTTGTATAAAAATGTAAAGATTGGATAAAAAATGACAAATGATAAAATAGAAAAATATGGAAATGAATTATACGAAGCATTAAAGGGTAATTATACAATTGAACCAATTTCTTCAAGAGAACCTGATGCAACTATTCAAGATGCTTATGCTATACAACATCATTTTTTAAAAAGAAGAATGGAAGATGATAATTCAAAAATTATTGGTAAAAAAATAGGAGTTACTTCAAAAGTAGTTATGGATATGTTAGGTGTTCATCAACCAGATTTTGGATACCTATTATCTGATATGATTTATTCAGATGGTGATGAAATTGATATTACAAATGGAATGATTCAACCAAAGGCTGAGGGTGAAATAGCTTTCGTTTTAAAAGAAGATTTAATGGGACCAGGTGTTACAACAGCTGATGTTTTAAGGGCTACAAAATTTGTAATGCCATGTTTTGAAATCGTTGATTCAAGAATTAAAGACTGGAAAATCAAAATTCAAGATACAGTTTCTGATAACGCATCTTGTGGATATATAGTATTTGGTGGAAAAGGTGTAGACCCAAGAGATGTTGATTTAACAACTTGTGGTATTACACTTGAAAGAAATGGAGAATTATTACACACAGGAGCTGGTGCTGCTGCACTTGGAAGTCCTGTTAATGCTGTAGCATGGCTTGCAAATACTTTAGGTTCTTTTGGTGTTGGTTTAAAAGCTGGAGAGGTTATTTTATCTGGTGCTTTATGTGCGATGGTAACTATAAAACCAGGTGATAATATGACTATAAACATTGGTGGAATTGGTTCTGCCTCTTGTAGATTTGTATAAAGGAAAATAGATGAGTAAAATAAATTGTGCATTAATTGGGTCTGGTAATATTGGAACAGACTTAATGTATAAACTTCAAAGAAGTGAAATCTTAAATCCATTATGGATGGTTGGAATTGACCCCGATTCAGATGGATTAAAAAAAGCAAAAGATGCTGGAATGAAAATAACACATGAAGGTGTGGATGGTTTACTTCCATTTATAAAAGAAGATGGTGTAAAAATTGCATTTGATGCAACATCAGCTTATGTGCATGGTGAAAATAATAGAAAATTAGCAGAACTTGGAGTTAAGGTAATTGACTTAACACCTGCAGCTATTGGTCCATTTTGTGTACCTTCAGTAAATATTGATGAATTATTAGCACAAAATACACAAAATGTAAACATGGTAACTTGTGGTGGACAAGCAACTATTCCTATGGTTGCAGCTGTTTCTTCTGTGCAAGCAGTTGATTATGCAGAGATTATTGCAACAGTTGCTTCTAAATCAGCAGGTCCAGGTACTCGTGCAAATATTGATGAGTTTACAGAAACAACAAAACTTGGAATAGAGAGAGTTGGAAATGTAAAAAAAGGTAAAGCTATTATTATTTTAAATCCAGCAGAGCCACCACTTATGATGAGAGATACTGTTCATTGTCAAACAGTTGCTGAACCAAACAAAGAAGCAATTACTAAATCAGTTCATGAAATGGTAAAAAAAGTACAACAATTTGTACCTGGATATAAATTAAAAAATGGACCAGTTTTTGATGGTAAAAAAGTTTCTATTTACTTAGAAGTTGAGGGATTAGGAGATTATTTACCAAAATATGCAGGTAACTTAGACATTATCACAGCAGCCGCAACAAACATTGCAGAAAAAATGGCTGAAAAAATCAAAGGAGAATAACATGAATTTAAAAGGTAAAAAAGTAACAATTCATGATATGTCTTTAAGAGATGGAATGCACTCTATTAGACATCAATTTACATTAGACCAAATGGCTGCAATGTCAAAAGCTATGGATGAAGCTGGTGTTCCTATGATTGAAGTAACACATGGTGATGGTTTAGGTGGAAGTTCACTTAATTATGGATATGGTTTACATACTGATGAAGAGTGGATTGAGTGTGCTGTATCAAATGTAAAAAATGCAAAAATTTCTGCTCTTTTACTTCCTGGAATTGGAATTGTAAAAGATTTAGAAAGAGCTGTTAAAAAAGGAATTTCAACTGTTAGAGTTGCAACTCATTGTACAGAAGCAGATGTTTCAGCTCAACATATAAAAGCTGCTGTTTCTATGGGACTTGATACAGTTGGATTTTTAATGATGGCTCATATGGTGACTCCTGAAAAATTACTTCAAGAAGCAGCAAAAATGGTTTCTTATGGAGCAAAAACTATTTATGCAACGGATTCAGCTGGATATTTACTTCCTGATGATGTAAGTGCAAGAATAGCAATTCTTAAAAAAGAGTTTGGTGATGATATTGCGTTAGGTTTCCATGGGCATAACAATATGTCAATGGGTGTAGCAAACTCACTTGCTGCTATCGAAGCAGGAGCAACAAGAATTGATGCATCACTTGCTGGATTTGGAGCAGGTTCTGGAAATACAGCAACTGAAGTTTTAGTTGCAGTATTAAATAGAATGGGTGTTGAAACTGGAATTGATTTACATAAAATTGAAGATGCAGCAGAAGATATTGCATTACCAATTATGGGAAAACCTACAAGAATTTCAAGGGATTCTATCACTTTAGGATATGCTGGAGTTTATTCGTCATTTTTATTATTTGCAAGACGTGCAGAAGAAAAATATGGAATTGATGCAAGAACACTTTTACTAGAACTAGGAAGAAGAGGAATGGTAGGTGGTCAAGAAGATATGATTGAAGACTTAGCATTAGATATGGCAAGAGAGAGAGGATTAATATAATGGCATTAGATAAAGCAACAATAGAAAAATTAGCAAAGCATTGTGAAGATGCTGAGCTAAATGCACATGAAATTACTAAAATCACAGATGATTATCCAGAAATGACATATGAAGATGCATATGATATTCAATGGACTGCACGAAAAGCAAAAGAAGCAAGAGGGCATAAAATTGTTGGTATGAAAATGGGGCTTACTTCTCAAGCTAAAATGAAACAAATGGGTGTTCCAAATCCTTGTTATGGTTATTTAGCTGATTATTTTGCATATGGTGATGGAGCTGAAATTAAAATTGATGAGTTAATTCATCCAAAAGTAGAAGCTGAAATAGCTTTCATTTTAAAAGATGATTTACAAGGTCCAGGTTGTCATATTGGAGATGTATTAGCTGCAACAGATTTTGTTATGCCAGCAGTTGAAGTAATTGATTCAAGATATAAAGATTTTAAATTTGATTTAAAATCTGTAATTGCTGATAACTCTTCATCTTCAAGATATGTAACTGGTGGAAGAATGAGAGATATTAAAGACTTAGACCTAAAAACTCTAGGTGTTGTAATGGAAATCAATGGAGAAGTTGTTCAACTTGGAGCGGGTGCTGCTGTTTTAGGACATCCTGCAACATCAATTGCAATGCTTGCAAATATGCTAAGTCAAAGAGGTGAAAAACTAAAAGCTGGTGAATATATCCTTTCAGGTGCAATTACTGCTGCTGTTAGTGTAAAAAAAGGTGATAATGTAACTGTTAAGTTCCAAGATTTAGGCTCTTTATCATTTAGATTTGTATAAGGAGAATAAATGCCAATAGCTACAATAAATATTATTGAGGGAAGAAGTGATGAAAAAAAAGAGAAACTAATTGAAAAAGTTTCTTTAGCAATTGCAGAATCGCTTGATGCACCACTTGAAAGTGTTAGAATAATCATAAATGAAATGCCAAAACAACACTTTGGTATTGGTGGAAAAAGTGTCAAAAAATTGGGAAAATAAAATTGACTTCGTACAAACTTTTAGTAAAAAAGTTTCATTTAACTAAAAAAGGTAGAGATAAAATATGAATAATCCAGAAATTGCAAAAAATATAAAAACAGGTAGTTTTAATACAAATTACCATGATTTAGGTGAGGGTGAACCAATATTTTTTATTCATGGTTCAGGACCAGGTGTTTCAGCATTTGCTAATTGGAGAGGTTCTATGCCAGTTCTTGCTGAAAAATTTAGAGTAATTGCTCCTGATATGGTGGGGTTTGGTTATACAGATAGACCAGAAGGTATTACATACAATATGGATACTTGGGTTCAACAAACTATTGATTTAATGGATGCTTTAGGAATTGAAAAAACAAATTTAGTTGGAAATTCATTTGGTGGTGGATTAGCCGTATCACTTATGATTAAATATCCACAAAGATTCAATAAAGTTGTTTTAATGGGCTCAGTAGGTGTTTATTTTGATTTAACTTATGGTTTAGATAAAGCATGGGGATATACGCCAAGCATAGAAAATATGAAAGAGTTACTTGATATTTTTGCTTATGATAGAAGTATTGTAACTGATGATTTAGCAAAAATGAGATATGAAGCAAGTATTAGACCAGGATTTCAAGAATCATTTGGTTCAATGTTCCCAGCTCCTCGTCAAGATGGTGTTGATTCTATGATGAGTTGTGAAAATGACATCAAAAAAATTGATAAAGAAGTTTTAATTGTACATGGAAGAGAAGATAAAGTTATACCTTTACAAAACTCTATTAGATTAAATCAACTTATTTTAAAATCTCAATTACATGTTTTTGGACAATGTGGACATTGGACACAAATCGAGCATAAAGATAGATTTAATAACTTGTTATTGAATTTTTTTAGTGAAAAATAGTTTTAATAAAAATTTGAAATATCAAACGATGGAGAGTTTTTAATATGATTTTAAAAACTCTTCAAATTGTACTACCTGTAATAATTATAGTTTTAATTGGATTATTTTATGCCAAAAAAACAAATATAAACACTGACACTATAAATAAAATAAATTTAGATATTTTTATACCAATTTTGATATTTTATGCAATAGCTCAAAAACTACCAAATATTTCTATTTTAGGATATTTCTCCCTTGGAGCAGTTATTGTAGTTTTTGGATCAGGGCTTATTTTATATCCATTTTTAAAGATGATGAATATAAATATTAAAAGTTTCCTTCCCACAATGATGTTTAATAACTCTTTAAATTTAGGTTTGCCTTTAGCTATGTTAGCTTTTGGAAATGAAGCTATGGCTATGTTTATAGCTTTATCTTTAGTTCAAGTTATAGGTCAATTTACAGTTGCAGTTGCCATGTATGGTGGAACTTTTAATCCTCTAACACTTCTTAAAAATCCAGTTGTAATAGCTACTATCTTGGGACTATTTTTTAACTATTTTGGTGTAGAGTTTTCAAAAGTTATTATTACTACTTTTGATTTACTTAGCGGTGTTGCAATTCCTTTGATTTTATTTTCTCTTGGAGTTAGGCTTTCAAGTGTAAAATTTGATAATATAAAAATAGGACTTATTGGTGCAGTTTTATGCCCAATATCTGGAGTTATAACTGCATATATTGCAATTCTAATTTTTGATTATACTCCTTTGCAAGAGAATCTTTTGATTTTATTTGGACTTTTACCACCAGCAGTGTTAAATGCAATTTTGGCAGAAAAATATAAAAATAACTCCTCTATAGTAGCTTCTGTTGTTGCAATGGGGAATATTTTGAGTTTGGTTTATATTCCTATTGCTTTATATTTTATGTTGTGATTTTTTCATTTTTTTAGGATTATATGAATATTAAGAGGTGTGCCCTTTTATGGAGGAGGGTTGTATAAAAGGGCACGATTTATTTAGAAGTTATATGACAGATAAACTCTTGTTACATCTGTATTTCCCTCAACAATACCAGCAGCTGCAATAGTATTTTCAGTTTCAACATGTTCATAATTTGCTTTTAACAAAAAGTTTTTATAAAATGGATATATTGCCATTGCTCCAGCTGCTGAAACATCTCCTAATCCACCATTAGACCATGAATTTCCTGCATAAGCTACAGTTGTAATATCAAAAATTGGTACAATAATTCCTCCAATTAGTGTATCTGTATTCCCTCTTCTATGTACAGTAGACCCATTTACTGGCATTGATTCAAATACTATATCATCAGTTCCTGATCCAATTCCTGAATTTACATCACCATCTTTTGTACTTGAACTAAATGCAACAATATATCCAAGTTTATCAATACCAAGAGGTCCTTTTGCTCTAATTCCAAATAATTGGCCATCTTCTAAATTTGCAACTTTTGATTCATCTGTTGATTTTAAATATTGTGCTGACAAAGTATGACCTGATAATTCATAATCAATTTGTAAATATAAATCTTTTACATCAGAATTATTTGTAATTGCATTTACATTAAGATATTGAGCTTGTAATGTTATATTTTTGAGAGAGGTGTTTTTTGTATAAATAGTATATGCACCATCTTCATATTGTTCAAAATTCCCAATATTCCCAGCTGAGGCTTTTCCTTGATATTTGTCAATATAAGCTGCAACAATTGTTGTATCAGGTAAATCTGTATTTGTTATCATATAAGCTTCAAAAGAATCTTTCAATAAACTTTCTGAAGATTTACCATCAATTGCTGTACTAACTAAAGGAGTATAAATATATTGTCTTCCAGCTTTTATACTTGTATTTGATAGTTTATATTCTAAATAAGCTTCAGATAAAACAGCACCAGAAGCATCTAAATCAGAGATAAAAACATTATTGTTATTATCGTCACTAATTACGTGTGAAGCTTGAAAAGTTGCTCCTGCACTAAAACCATAAAAATCAGCTGTTTTATATCCTAAACTTCCACCAATTGTTGCTATGTCATCAGATGTTGATTTTCCTAAAAAATTGGAATTTGAATATACAGATTTAATCTCTCCTTTAATTTTCCCATTACTAAAGGCATCACTTAAATTATCTGCAAATAAAGGAGCAGTTAATAATAACGCAGTAATCAAACTAAGATTTTTTTTCATCTTTATTCCTTAAATTAAATTTTGATATTCAAATAAAAAACTCTATAAAAAATCGCCAAAATTATAGAGTTTAAAAAATATTAGAATTTCAGTATAAATATAATTTAATTTAATCGCAGTTTAATCGCTTTTTTTAATTTATATATCATCTATCTCTTTTTTATATGAACCAATAATTTTTATATTCTTGTATTTTTTGAATATTTTTTTTATATTTTCATCTTCTTTATGTCCATCAAATTCGATGAAGAAGTTAGAAATACCTTTTGTTATATGTGATTTTATTTTATATAAATTGATTTTTTCATCTTTGAATATTTGTAAAAAATCTATTAAAGAACCTGAAATATTAGGTAGTTCGATTAAAAAAGAAGTTTTATAGTCAATATTTTTTTCTTTTTTTTCATCTTTTTTACTTAATACAAAAAATCTTGTTTTATTGCTAGGATTATCTTCTATATCATAAAACATAACATTTAAATGATTGTTAAAAGCTGCGATGTTTGAGCATATTGCAGCACTGTTTGGATTTTCAAAGGCTAATTTTGCAGCTTTTGTAGTAGATTCTACAAAAATATGTTCGATATTATGTAAATTGTATTTTTCTAAAAAAAGTGAACATTGATCAAAAGCTATATCTTTTGAATAGATAGTTTTTATTTCTGAAATATTTTCACAATTAGAAGAAAAAGTGTGATGTATATCTAAGATGATTTCACCAACTGCTGTTAAATCATATTTTAAAAAAGCATTTAAGGTATCATTTACTAAACCATTTAGACTATTTTCTATAGGAATTATCGCATAAGTTGCATTTTCTTTTTTTATCTCTTCAAACAAATTATTTATAGAGTTTATTGAAAAAAATTGATTTTCATTTCCAAACTTTTTAATAGCTGCATCTTGAGTATAACTTCCTTCTGGTCCTAAATATAAAATCTTATTTATTATAGAATGTGTATTTTCAAAAGAGTTTATGAGTTTAAAAAGTTTAATGATTTTCTTTTTGTTTTTTAGATTTTTTTCTTTTGAACTTATCTCTTCATAGTGTTTTTTATCAAAAGTTTCAAATAAGTTTTCTTCTGATAATAAAGAATTTCTTTGTGAAATCAAATCTAAGATTTGATTATCAATATTTTCAATGATATTTTTTTTCATTTTAAACCTTATAAAATAGTTTTATTAACTATTTTATAAAAATTTAATCGCACTTTTATCTCATTTGAATAAATTTAGTTTTCTTCTTTTATCATATCTTTTAAAAGAGTCATTCTCATCCAGGCAGAAGTTGTGATTTTTACTCCTATTTCTTTTGACATTTTTAAAGCTTGTTCTTCAATCCAATCTTTTTCTTTTTGACTAAGAGCTACAGGAATTGCAGTATTTCTTACTTCTTCTATGGCTTTTTTAGGACGACCAGTATTTTTCTTTTTTGTAGGAGTTTTTTCTTTTAGAACTTTTTCTTCTGTTTTGATTTTAGATGAATTAAGTTTTAGTTTATCTGCGTATCCCATTTTAGTTTTCCAAAACTTTTTTTAGATTTATCATATCTTCTATGGCATTTCTATAAATATGTCTTTTAAATCTATTATTTCCAGCTTTATTTTCAACATATTCACAATCAAATAATGAATCTTCTAAAATAGATGATTCTCTTACAAAAATGATTGGAATTTTTATATTTCCATACAATTTTTTTATTTCATCTTCAAGATATTCTTTTAATTCTACTGCTTTATTATTGTTTTTTGTTCGATTTACAACTAAAATGATATTTTTATTTATTTCAATTACATCTTTTAAAGTAGCAAGAGTTGCTTGAACATCAACAATTGATGTAAGAGTTGGAATAATTACTTTTTTAACTTGTTTTATAATTTCATTTATTCTTGTGTCTTTAAATCCTCCAAAGTCATATACAACTTTTTCATCAAAAGGTATTTCTTCATACTCTTCACTTGAAACTAGAAATCCTTTTTCTTCAGGCATTAGATTATGAGCAGATGAGTGTGAATCATTTGTAACATAAGTAAACTCTAACATTTGAGAAATTTGAACTGATAAAGTTGTTTTTCCAACTCCACCTTTTATACTATAAACAACGTAAGACATAGACTTCCTTAATTATTTCTATATATTTTTATATAATATTATATTTTATGGAAAATAATTATATCTAAATATATATTTAGATATGTTTTATAAAAATATATTTTATTTATATAAATTTATATATAAATATATAAAAAACTATTTGTTCTAAAACCATATAAGAATTACCATTTTTTATTTCTATGTAACACTCTTGTTATTATAATCCAGAATATTTTTTACATAAGGATTTAAAATGAAAAAAACAATATTTTCTTTAGTTATAGCAACAGCAATTGCAAATGCACACTTTCTAACATTTATTCCAAGTACAGATAATGTTAATGATAAAAAAGATGCAAATATAAAACTTGATGCAATGTTCATTCATCCATTTGAGCAAACAGGTATGATGATGGAAAAACCTCTTGGGATTTATTTTGAATCTCCAAAAAATTCTTTGCCTTTAAATGAAACAAAAAAATTTGAGCATAAAGCTTGGGAAACAGCTTATCAAATTAAAAAACCAGGAGTTTATCAATTTTTTGTACAACCAGAACCGTATTTTGAACCAGCAGAAGAAAAATACATTTCACACGTACCTAAAGTAATAGTTAGTGCTTATGGAGTTGAAGATGGTTGGGATGAGCCATTAGGATTGAAGTATGAAATTATACCAATGGTAAAACCTTTTGCGCTATACTCTGGAAATATTTTTCAAGGTAAAGTTTTACAAAATGGAAAACCTGCTTCAAATGTAGAAGTAGAAGTTGAGTTATATAATGAATTTGGATTAAAAGCTCCAAGTGAAGCTCATATAACACAAGTTGTAAAAACTGATGAAAATGGAAATTTCTCTTTTGTGATGAATCATAAAGGTTGGTGGGGATTTGCAGCTTTGATTGAAGAAGGAGAAAAAGAGTTTGAAGGGAAAAAATATCCTATTGAAAATGGAGCATTACTTTGGGTAAAAGCTTATTAAAAAGTTTTATTCAAAGTTGAAATATTTTTAAGGTAGAAAATGCATATATCAGATGGAATAATTAGTATTGAAGTTTCAAGTATAACAGCAATTGCTGCTGTTGCTTTTTGTGCTTATTCATTTAAGAAATTAACAAATGAAAAAATAGCTTTAGTTGCAGCGATGTCTGCTTTATTTTTTGTTACTTCATTTATACATATTCCATTTGGACCAACTCAAATACACTTAATGCTTATAGGATTTATAGGCATTTTTTTAGGAAGTTTAGCTTTTATTTCTATTTCAATTGCTTTAATATTACAAGCATTGCTTCTTGGTTTTGGCGGATTGACTTCACTTGGAGCAAATATTATAATTATGGCAATGCCTGCATATTTGGTATATTTAATTTTTAAATTAGATTTTTTGAAAAAATTAAATGAAAAAATCAGATTCTTTTTAGTTGGTTTTATTGGAGTGTTTTTTTCTACAATAACTCTATTTTTAGTTTTAGTTTTTTCAAAAGATGAATATTTAGCAGTTGGGTATTCGATAATTGCTGTAAATATTCCAACTATGATTTTAGAAGGAATAGTAACACTATTTTTATTGCTTTATATTAAAAAAGCAATGCCATCTTTATTGAAGGATACAAGTTTATGTTAAGATTTTTAGTTTTATTAATAGTTCCTATATTTTTATTTGCACATAAAATCAATTTATTTTTAGATTATGAAAATGGAAATCTTTTTATTAGTTCATATTTTGCAAATGCTAAAGGTTGTATAAATTGCAAATTTGAAATAAGAGATAAAGATAATAATTTGATTTTATCTGATAAATTAGATGAAAATGGTGAGTATAATTATAAAACAGATAAAAGTGAATTAACAGTAATCATTGATGCTGGAGCAGGGCATAGTGTTTCAAAAAATGTAACTGAACAAATTAATACAGTTGAAAAAGAAATAGAAGAAAATAGTAATGAAAAAATGAAAGAATTAATAGAAAAAAATAAACAATTAGAAAATAAAATAAAAGTTTTAGAAGAGCAATTAGATTATTTTGAAATATTCAAAGTTTTATTTGGTTTAGCAATTATATTTTTAATTTTTCTAGTTTTAAAAAGAGTAAAAAATTGATTATATTTAATCCAGCTATTTCTCTTGTTTGTGCATTTATTTATAGTTTGATTTTGAGTTTTTCAGAGTTTAATATATTTTATATTTTGCCTGTACTTTTTTTGATGTTTATTGATTCTAAAAATATTTTATTTGTATTAAAAAAACTTCTTTTTTTAAATTTGTTTATTTTTACAATTTTTATTTTTGTTTGGATTCAAGCAAGTTTTTTTGAAGCAATAAATATATATCTAAGAACAAATATAATCATATTCTTCAATCTATTACTTTTTATAAATTCAAAAGGTTTGGATATTATTAGAGGTTTTTCTCTTCTTAAATTTCCAAAAAGATTTATATCTACCTTTTATTTTAGTTGGAAAATGATTTTAGAACTTCAAACAGAATTTAGAAATATAAAAACAACTCTAATTACTCGAAGTTTTCATAATAAAACAAATCTTTTCATATATCAAACTTATGGTAATATTTTAGGCTTATTATTTATAAAATCTATGCAAAAAGCACAAAATCTAAAAGATAGTTTTGAATTAAGAGGTTTTAATGGTGAAATCTTTTTCAATGATAACTATAAATTTGATAAATATGATTTTTATTTAATATTTATAATTTTATTAACATTAATTTTAAGGTACTTCATATGAGTTGTTCTATAACTTTAAAAAATATTTCATATTCAAACAAAGATAATATCTTATTTGAAAATATAAATCTAAGTGTGGGACATGAAGAAAAAGTGGCAATCATTGGTTCAAATGGTGTTGGAAAAAGTTCACTTTTAAAGATAATTGCAGGTATTGAAGAGTCATTTTTTGGGGAATTATATCTTTTCCATCATTTGATAAAAGATAAAAAAGATTATAAAAAATTTCGTTTTGAAGTAGGATATTTACCTCAAGATATAAGTAGTTTCTTTTTATCTCCAACAGTTATAGAAGATGTGATGTTTTCTTTAAGAACAACAGGAATAAATAAAGATGAAGCTTATCAAAAAGCTTTGGAAATACTTGAACAATTAGAAATTTTACATCTAAAAGATAGAATAATTTATGAGTTAAGTGGAGGAGAACAAAAAATTGTTGCACTTGCAGGAATTTTGATAACAAAACCAAAAATTTTACTTTTAGATGAACCAACAAATGCTTTAGATGAAGAATCAGAAAAAAGAATAATAAAAATCTTAAATTCAATAAAAAAATCTATGATTATTATCTCTCATCACAAATCTTTTATTGAACAACTTACTCCTACAATTTATAAACTTGAGAATAAAAAATTAATAGATTATAAATAATTTTTTATTTCTTAAATAGAAAATAAATAATTATTTATGATAGTAAAAAATCACAAAATAATCATAAAAAATAAGCTAGAATAGCAATAAAATAGCATTTTAATTAAATTTTAAGTTTATTGAAAATAATTAATAAATATTAAGATTGAATTAATTATTTTTATGTAACCATAGACTTTAAAATTAACTAAGGAGATGGTTATGAGTAGATTATTTAAGTTAGGGGCTTCAATATTATTATGTGCTACATTTGCAAATGCAAGTACACAAGCAGAAGCAGAAGCACTTGTAATGAAAGGTGTAGAATTTTGTAAAAAAGTTGGTGTATCAGCTTGTGTTGAAGAATTTAATAAACCTGAAAGTGAGTTTGTAAATGGTGATTTATATATCTGGGCAAATGATTTTGATGGTATTATAACTGCTCATCCAAAAAAACCTTTAAAAGGGAAAAATCTTTATAGATATAAAGATAAAGCAGGTAATCAATTATTTAAAAACTTTATAGACAAAGTAAAAGCTGATGGTTCAGGTTGGGTAGACTACGTATGGGATCATCCAGTAAAAGGTGAACAAACTCCAAAAACATCTTTTGTAATAGGAATTGGTGAAAATCAATTAATAGGTGCAGGTGTTTATAAAGAATAGATTATTTAATAATAAAGTCTTGAATTTTCAAGGCTTTAGATTTTCCAAAAAAATAGACTAATCTCTGCTTTTTTTAGAAAATTAAGCATAAAATCTAATTAAATAGGATTGATTATGTTTGGTATAAAAAATATGAAAATTGGTAAAAAAATCTTAATTGGCCCTTCAATCGCAATACTTTTTTTAATCGTTCTAGCAATATTTTCAAATAGTGCATTAAAATCAGATAAAGTGACATTAAAAAATATAGTTGATGTAAAATTTGAACTTTATAAATCTAGTAGCAAATTATTAAGTGATATAAATTTATATAATTCAGTTTTATATAAAATATTTAGTTACGCTACTGACAAATATGAACAATCGTTAATTGATGAACAAATAGCTATTTTAAATAATCTAAAATCTAAAATTGAAAAAGATATGGATAGATTTTTAAAAGAAGAGTATTTAACAACTGATGACAAAAAAAGTATAGAAGATGTAAATAAAGAATTAGTTGAATATAACTTAACAGTTCGTGATGCGATAGATATGCTAAGTGTTGATTTAGGAATGGCAACACCAATGTTATCTGTTGCTGATGAAGTTTTTTTGATAATAAATGAAAAATTAAATGCAATAAATAAAACAGCAGATGAACAAAATAAATTAAGTTATATAAATGCTCTAAATAAAATAGATTCAACTTTATATACTTTGTATACGTTGATTATTATAGTTTTAATTGTAGTATTTTTTTCAACAGTTGCAATAACAAATTCTATAAAAAAACCTTTAGAAAAATTTAATGACGGATTAATAGAGTTTTTTAAATATCTAAATCAAGAGATAAAAGAATCAAAACTTATAGAAATTGATTCAAAAGATGAATTAGGTCTGATGGCAAATGAAGTAAATAAAAATATATTATTTACAAACAAATCTATTGAAAAAGATAGAACTTTAGTTGATAGTGCAATAAAATGTGCAAATGAAGCAAAAAAAGGTTTATTAAATACAAGAATTGAAGGAGAAACTAATAATTCTTCTTTAAATGAATTAAAAAATGTAATAAATGAAATGTTAAGCGCCATTGAAAACAATATTAAAAATGCAATGAAAGTTTTGTCTTTATATACAAATTATGATTATAGAGAAAAAATTAATATTTCTGGTTTAGAAGGTGATTTAAAAGCATTATGTAATGACGTAAATAATTTAGGATTTGCAATTACATCTATGTTAGTTGAGAATAAAAATATAGGTTTATTGTTATCTTCAAATGCTGAAAGATTATCAAAAAATGTTGAAAATCTTACAACATCAGCAAATTCACAAGCGGCGTCATTGGAACAAACAGCTGCTGCAATCGAAGAAATTACTTCAAATATGCAAAATAGTTCACAAAATATTATAAAAATGACTTCATATGCAAATGAAGTTTCAAGCTCAGTTGCAATAGGGCAAGAATTAGCTTCAAAAACAGCTTTATCAATGGATGAAATAAATGCGCAAACGCAAGCAATTGCTGACTCAATTATTATAATTGACCAAATAGCATTTCAAACAAATATTTTATCTTTAAATGCAGCAGTTGAAGCAGCAACTGCAGGAGAAGCTGGAAAAGGTTTTGCAGTTGTAGCACAAGAAGTAAGAAATCTTGCTAGTAGAAGTGCAGAAGCTGCTAAAGAGATAAAAGAGTTAGTAGAAAATGCAACTAATAAAGCCAATGAAGGTAAAGTTATTTCAAGTGAGATGATAAAAGGTTATGAAAAATTAAACACAAATATTCATAATACCTTATCTTTGATAAATGAAGTTTCATCTTCTTCAAAAGAACAATTTACAGCAATGGAACAGATAAATGATACAGTTAATAATTTAGATCAAGTTACTCAAAAAAATGCAACATCAGCAGATGAAGCAAATAAAGTAGCACGTGAAGTAAATGAAATAGCTGAAAAAGTTGTATTAAATACAAATGAAAAAGAATTTGAGGGCAAATAACTTTATTTTTATTTGCTAAATAATTTATTGTATAATATTTCCCATAGGAGAATTATCATGGGAAATATTATGTATCACTATTGTAATGTAGATGCTTTTAAAGCAATAATTCAAAATAAGACTTTATGGTTAAGCTCTGTTTATAACTTAAATGATTACAAAGAAATTCATTGGATAAAAGAAAAAGTTTTAAAAAAAATTCAAGAATCTACAAATAAAAACAGTTATGAAAAATTCCACACTTTTTTAAAGATTTATGAAAAAAAACAACCAAATGTTTATATAGCTTCATTTTCTCAAGGAGAAGATTTATTAAGTCAATGGAGAGCTTATGCAAATGATGGTTATGGTGTAGCTATTGGTTTTAATAGTTCCTATTTTAAAGAAAATAATTTAATTAAAACTTCTAAAGTTTTATATGATGAAAAAGTTCAAGAAAGAGAAATAAAAAAGATTCTAACACCCCTTTTTGAATGTGAAAATAAATTCAATTTTACTTCTTCAAAATTTGAAAATTTCTGTGAAAAAATTATAGATGAATTAAATTATTTATCAGCAAAATCAAAGAATGAACTTTTTATAGAAGAACAAGAAGTAAGAGTAATTCATAATCCGATAATTATTGAGGATAAAAAAACAAAAAGATTTATCTTTAAGAAAAATATCTCACCTATGATGTTTAGAGCTGTTTGTGGAAATTTAATACCTTATTTTGAGTTGAAATTTACTAATTTTAATGAAGAAAATGAACCAATATTGGAAATTGTAAAAGGACCAAAAAGTAAAATTATTGACCAAGAAATAAAAATCTTTTTAGCAAATAATGGTTTTTATAATGTAAAAATAAAGAGTTCAAAATCATCATATAGATGATTTTAAATTTTCTCATATTTTTTATAAAAGCTAATACATAATATTGCTCCTAGAAAAGCCATTCCTGCACCTACAAGAGAAGGATAATTAAATGTAAGTCCAAAAAATAGTGGAATCCCTCCAAAAAAAGCACCTAATGAATTTGCAACATTAAAAGCAGCTTGTATAAATGCAGCAGCTAGCATTTCGGAATGTTTTGCACTTTTTAACATAACCATATTTATTGGTGTTCCAATAGACATAGCTAATGTTCCGCAAATAAATGTAAGAATAATAGAAATAATTTTGTTGTCAGATAATAAAAATACTAATATTAATGATATAACCATAAGTGATAGAAGAGTGATTGCTGCAATTGCAGGGTTTTTTTTATCAGCTAAATATCCACCTAAAATATTTCCTACTACCATCCCTGCACCAGCAACTATCATTAAGTATGAAACATCAGCTGCATTAAATCCTGATATATGAATCAAAAGAGGGGCAATATAACTAAACCAGGCAAAAAGACCACCAAATCCAATAGCAACTATTGTTAAGATATGCCAAGCTTTTATAGTTTTAAAAAACTCTAGTTCTTCTTTGAATGTAACAGTTTTTAAAGGTTTTAATTTAGGTAACCAAATATATAAAAATATAATAGTTAATAATCCAAGTAATGAAACTACTCCAAAAGCATATCTCCAATGAAGATTATGCCCAATAAATGTAACAAATGGAACCATAATTAAAATAGCAATTGTAAGTCCAGTAAACATTGAAGATATTGCTTGAGCTTCTTTTCCCTTAACAGCTAATTTTGTAGCAACAACAGTTCCAACACCAAAAAATGCGCCATGGGGAAGACCTGCAAAAAATCTTGACATTAAAAGAGTATTATAATCAGGTGCAATAATTGAAAAGGCATTGAATATTGTAAATAGAATCATTAAAGAAATTAATATATATTTTGGAGGAAATTTTGCACTAAGAGCTACTAAAATTGGAGCTCCAATTACAACCCCAAAAGCATAAGCTGAAATAAGATGTCCCGCAACAGGGATAGAAACATCAATAGAACTAGCAACATCCGGTAATAATCCCATAATAATAAATTCAGTTGTCCCAATAGCTAGTCCACCTAAGGCCAAAGGAAATAATTGTTTAGTCATAAATGTTAACCTTTTTATTTTTTTGAATTTTAGTGAAAAAATATAACTACAACCTTAATGTTAGAATAATTTAATGTAAGATATTTTTAATATAATTTTAAGTATAATCCTGAACTTTTTTAGAAAACTCTACCAAGTTTCCTAGAATCGGAGTATCGTTTCAACTAAATGTTGATTTGCACGAGAAGCTTGAGTAAAGCTTATAATTACTCAAACCAATTTATATAAAGGAAAGAAATGCCTACAATCAATCAGCTTGTAAGAAATGAGCGAAAAAAGGTGATTAAAAAATCTAAATCACCAGCACTTAAAGAGTGTCCACAAAGAAGAGGAGTATGTACAAGAGTATATACAACAACTCCAAAAAAACCTAACTCGGCTTTAAGAAAAGTTGCAAAAGTTAGATTAACAACAGGTTTTGAAGTTATTTCATACATCGGTGGAGAAGGTCACAACTTACAAGAACACTCAATTGTTTTAGTAAGAGGAGGAAGGGTAAAAGATTTACCTGGGGTTAAATATCACATCGTTAGAGGTGCTTTAGATACTGCTGGTGTTGCAAACAGAACTGTTGCAAGATCTAAATATGGTACTAAAAAACCTAAAGCCGGTAAAAAATAAGTAGAAGGATAAGAAAATGAGAAGAAGAAAAGCTCCAGTTAGAGAAATAATGGCTGATCCTATCTACAATAGTAAAGTGATCACAAAATTTGTTAATGCAATTATGTTAGATGGTAAAAAATCAACTGCTGAAAAAATTTTATACGGTGCAATCGCAAACTTAGATGCGAGAGGTGAAGAAAAAGGTTTTGATTTATTCGAAAGAGCAATTGAAAACGTTAAACCACTTTTGGAAGTAAGATCAAGAAGAGTTGGTGGAGCTACATATCAAGTTCCTGTTGAAGTTAGAGCTGTAAGAAGACAAACTTTAGCATTAAGATGGTTAGTAGAATATGCTAGAAAGAGAAATGAAAGAACTATGGTAGAAAGATTAGCTAACGAGTTATTCGAAGCTGCTAATGAAAGAGGTTCATCTTTCAAGAAGAAAGAAGATATGCACAGAATGGCAGAAGCTAATAAAGCATTTGCACACTACAGATGGTAGGAATTATAAATGGCTAGAAAAACACCACTTAACAGAGTTAGAAATATTGGTATTGCTGCTCACATTGATGCAGGAAAAACAACAACTACTGAAAGAATTTTATTCTATACAGGTGTATCTCATAAAATTGGTGAAGTTCATGAAGGTGCTGCAACAATGGACTGGATGGAACAAGAACAAGAAAGAGGTATTACAATTACTTCTGCTGCTACAACTTGTCATTGGACACATCCAAAAACTAAAGAGCAATTACAAGTAAATATCATTGACACTCCAGGACACGTTGACTTTACAATTGAAGTTGAAAGATCTATGAGGGTTCTTGATGGTGCTGTTGCAGTATTTTGTTCAGTTGGTGGAGTTCAACCACAATCTGAAACAGTTTGGAGACAAGCAAATAAATATGGAGTTCCAAGAATTATTTATGTAAATAAAATGGATAGAACAGGTGCAAATTTCTTTAATGTTGAAAAACAAGTTGCAGAAAGATTAAAAGCAAATCCAGTTCCAATTCAAATTCCAATTGGTGCAGAAGAAAATTTCAAAGGTGTTATTGATTTAGTACAAATGAAAGCAATCGTTTGGGATGATGATGCTGCAATGGGTTCTAACTATCACATTGAAGAAATCCCAGCTAATTTATTAGAACAAGCAGAAGAGTATAGAGAAAAAATGGTTGAAGCAGCAGCTGAATCATCAGAAACTTTAATGGAAAAATATCTTGAAGGTGAAGCTTTAACAGAAGAAGAAATAACAGCTGGTTTAAAAGCTAGATGTTTAGCTATGGAAATTACTCCTATGGTTTGTGGAACTTCATTTAAAAATAAAGGTGTTCAAACTTTACTTGATGCTGTTGCAATGTATTTACCAGCTCCAACAGAAGTTGCAGACATTAATGGTGAAACACAAGATGGTGAAGCTGTTATTGTTCCTTCAAGTGATAATGGTGAAGTTGCAGCATTAGCATTTAAAATTATGACTGACCCATTTGTTGGACAATTAACATTTACAAGAGTTTATAGAGGTGTTTTAGAATCTGGAACATATGTATATAACTCTACAAAAATGAAAAAAGAAAGAATCGGAAGATTACTTAAAATGCATGCTAATAACAGAGAAGAAATTAAAGAGCTTTATGCTGGAGAAATCGGAGCTGTTGTTGGTTTAAAATATACAATTACTGGAGATACACTAGCAAGTGAAAAAGATCCTGTAATTTTAGAAAGAATGGAATTCCCTGAACCTGTTATTTCTGTTGCAGTTGAGCCAAAAACAAAAGCTGATCAAGAAAAAATGGGTATTGCATTAGGAAAACTTGCTGAAGAAGATCCATCATTTAGAGTAAATACTGATGAAGAATCAGGTCAAACTATTATTTCAGGAATGGGTGAGTTACACTTAGAAATTCTTGTAGATAGAATGAAAAGAGAATTTAAAGTTGAAGCAGAAGTTGGTGCTCCTCAAGTTGCTTACAGAGAAACAATTAGAAACACTGTAAACCAAGAGTATAAATATGCAAAACAATCTGGTGGTAAAGGTCAATACGGTCACGTATACTTAAAAATTAATCCACTATCTGGTTCAGAAGAAAACTTTAAATTCAATAATGAAATTAAAGGTGGAGTTATTCCTAAAGAGTATATTCCAGCTGTTGAAAAAGGTTGTGCTGAAGCAATGCAAGGTGGTATCTTAGCTGGTTACCCAATGGTTGATATTGAAGTTACACTTTATGATGGTTCATATCATGATGTTGACTCATCTGAAATGGCATTTAAATTAGCTGCTTCAATGGGATTCAAACAAGCTTGTAGAAGTGCTGCAGCTGGTGCAGTTATTCTTGAGCCAATCATGAAAGTTGAAATTGAAACTCCTGAAGATTATATGGGAGATGTTATTGGGGATTGTAATAAAAGAAGAGGACAAGTTCAATCTATGGATGATAGAGCTGGTATCAAACTGGTTACTGCAATGATTCCATTATCTGAAATGTTTGGTTATTCTACTGATTTAAGATCTATGTCTCAAGGTAGAGCAACATATTCAATGATTTTCGATAACTATTCAGAAGTTCCAAGAAATGTATCTGAAGAAATTATCAAAAAAAGAAATGGTTAATATTTAACTTTCTTTTTATAAAAAGGACATGCGTTTTGCATGTCCTTTTTTTTTGATTAAATTTATTTAAGTTATTTATATTTATTTAGCTAAAATAAATAAAAAATGATTTAAATAAATTATAAAATGAGTTGATTTTGAGAATTGAAAAAAATTTTGAAGTATTAAATGATATAAAAAATGCTGGAATTATATTAAAACCATCAAGCCCTGAATTGAGAAATATTTATTTAAAAATTAAAGAATTATTTGAAGCTTCAAATATAAAAATTTTACTTGAAGATAACTCTGCAAAGATGATAGATTTAGAAGGCTATCCATTAGAAGAATTATGCCAGAAAGTAGATTTTTTAATTTCAGTTGGAGGAGATGGAACATTACTTTCAGTTGTAAGAAAGTCTTTTAAATATGATAAACCAGTTCTTGGAATAAATCTTGGTACTTTAGGATTTTTAACTGATATATCAATGGAGCAATTACCTAAGTTTATAAATGATTTAAAAAATGGGATATATAAAATTGATAACAGAATGATGGTTGAAGGTAGCGTAAATTTAAATAAATTTGTGGCTTTTAATGATATTGTAATTTCAAGAAAATCAATTTCATCAATGATAAAAATTAAAGGTAAAATAGATGGAAAATCTTTCAATACTTATCATGGTGATGGAGTAATTATATCAACGCCAACAGGCTCAACAGCTTATAATTTATCTGTTGGAGGACCAATAGTTTATCCTTTAACTGAAGCTTTTATTGTAACTCCTGTTGCTCCTCATTCACTAACTCAAAGACCTTTAGTTATGCCAGCAGATTTTGAAATAGAGTTTAAAATTATTGATAATCAAGGGGCTGTAGTAATTGTAGATGGGCAAGATATTTATGAAATTGAACAAAATCAATCAATAAAAATAAATATTGCAAATAAAAAAGCAAAAATGTTACATAGAATACAAAGAAATTATTTTGAAGTTTTAAATGAAAAATTGAGATGGGGAAATTAAAAATTGATTACAAGAGTTTATTTAAAAGATTGTTTATCATTTGATGAAGTTGATTTAGAATTTAAGTCAGGATTGAATATTTTTACCGGACCAAGTGGTGCTGGAAAATCTATTTTAATGCAATCTATTCTTTCTTTATTTGCCTTAAGTGAAGTAAGGGCCAATATTGGTGAAGTAATTTTAACAAATTCAAAAATAAGTGATGAAGTTTATGATATTTCTTTTGAAGATGAAATTATTATAAAAAGTATAAAAAAAGATAAAGTTAGATATTTTTTGAATAATCAAACTATATCAAAAAAAAATCTTTTTGATTTTTCTACAAAACTTATAAAACATCTTAATTTAAAAGACACATCTGAATTTGATAGTTCTAAATTGATTGTTTTTTTAGATAAATTAACTTCAAAAAATAAAAAAGAGTTTATAAAATTAAAAGAAGATTTCGATTACTTATATAAAGAGTTAGTTGAAGTAAAAAAAGAGTTAGAAAAAATTGAAGAAGACGAAAAAAGATTAGAAGATTTAAAAGAATTTGCAAAATTTGAGATTGACAAAATAGAGCAAATAAATCCTAATGTAGATGAATATGAAGAATTAAATTTATTGAAGAAAAGATTAGCTAAAAAAGAGAAGATTGAAATTGCAATAAAAAAAGCATCAAGTATATTTGAATCAACTTATAATGTGACAAATGCATTAGAATTAATGGAAATAGATTCTAGTTTTTTTGATGAAACAATGAATGAATTAAATAATATTTTTGAAAAATTTAACGATTCTTTACATGAATTAGAAGATACAAATATAGAGAATGTTTTAGATAGAATAGAGAAATTATCATCATTACAAAAAAGATTTGGTTCAATAGAAGAGTGCTTGAAATATAAAGAAGAAAAAAAACAAGAATTAGAATCATATGAAAATATTTTCTTTCAAAAAGAAAAACTAGAAAATAGATATAATGAGTTGAAAATAAAAATAGATGAATATTCTTTAATTATTTCAAAATATAGAAAAGAAACAACTCTAATTTTAGAAGAAAAAATCAATGAATATTTAAAATTTTTATATTTAAGCAATGCAAAAATAATTTTACAAAAAAAATATTTAGACTCATCAGGAATAGATGAAGTTGTATTTGAATTAAATGGTGTTTCTTTAGAAACAATTAGTTCTGGGGAATATAATAGATTAAGACTTGCTCTTTTAACAAGTATTAGTGAATATGATATCGTAGACAATGGAATTTTGTTTTTAGATGAAATAGATGCAAACCTAAGTGGAAAAGAGAGTGACGCGATTGCAAGGGTTCTTATTAAATTAAGTAAATCATATCAAATATTTGCAATTTCTCATCAACCTCAATTGACTTCAAGTGCAAATCAACATTTTTTAGTTGATAAACATAATGGCAAATCATATGTTAAATTATTAGACGATAAAGAAAGAATAAGTGAGATAGCAAGAATGATTAGTGGTGAAAATGTAACCACTGAAGCACTTAAATTCGCAAAAAATTTATTAAAATAACTAAAAACTTGACATTTTAGCCCTACAATAGATATTATATATACAATATAAACTATGGAGAGTTGAATGTTTTCTAACATGTCTATAAAGGGTAAGATATTAATACTTTCTCTAATTACAATAATAGTTGTTTCTGTATCAATTACTATAGATTCTATCTATTCAATAAAAAAATTTTCAAAAGAAAATATTGAAAAATTTAAAAATGATGCTTATGCAAAAAAAGAGCTAGAATTAAAAAATTATGTTTCTCTTGCGGTTAAAACTGTTGATGCATATTATAGTAGAACTTCAGTTGATAAAATCAAGGTTGAAGTTCAAGAAGATTTAAAAACTCAAACAAATTTTTTATTTTCTATTTTAAATTCAGAATATGAAAAATTAAAAGGTTCTTTATCAGAAGATGCTTTGAAATATAGATTAAAAACTATTGTAGATGCAACAAGATATGGTAAAAATGGTTATTTTTGGATAAATGATACGGATTCAGTAATCATAACTCATCCTATAAATCCAGCTTTAAATAATAAAAATATGTATGACTATAAAGATAAAGCAGGAAAACAAATATTTAAAGAATTCTCAGATGTTGCTAAAAAACAAGGAGAAGGATTTGTTGATTATGTTTGGCCAAAACCTGGCTTTGATACTCCACAATTAAAAGTTTCATTTGTGAAACTTTTTAAACCATATAATTGGGTAATTGGAACTGGAGAATATGTAGATGATGTAACTTCAAAAATGCAAGAAGAAGCATTAAAAACTATTTCTGAAATGAGATATGCAAATAATGATTATTTCTGGATAAATGATTCTTATCCAAAAATGATACATCATCCTAATACAAAATTAAATGGAACAGATTTATCAACTTATGTAGATGCAAAAGGAAAAAAACTTTTTGTTGAAATGGCAAAAATTTCTAATGAAAATAAAGCTGGTGGATTAGTAAAGTATTGGTGGGATAAACCAGGTAAGAAAGATGATCCAAAAGAAAAATTCTCTTATGTTCAAAGATTTGAACCTTGGGATTGGATTGTAGGAACAGGTGCTTATGTTGATGATATAGAAAATGAAGTTACTCTAATGGAAGAAAATACAAATTCACAAATTAATAATATTATTTTTGGAATGGCAATTTTTTCAATTATTGCAATAATAATAGTATATTTAATATATAACTATTTTGTTAGTCAAACTATTATTAAGCCATTAGAAAATCTAAATGATGCAATTCTTAATATTTCAAAAGCTAACTCAACTGCTGATCATATAGAAAAAAAATCAGATGATGAAATTGGTAAATTAGTTGATAGTTTTAACGGTTATATTGGAAAGTTAAAATCTGGATATGAAGAAGATGCAAAAGTTATAGAAAATGTTGATGAAGTTATTGAAAAAGTAATAAATGGATTTTATGTATATAAAATAGAAAAAACTTCTTCAAATCCTCAAATACAGAAATTAAGGGATTCAATAAATTCTATGATAGATAGAACAAATCAAAATTTAGTTGGGTTAAATAATATTTTAATTGAATATGGAAATTCAAATTTCGCTATAGGAGATTCAAAAATTGATACAACAAAAGTTAGTGGTATTATTTCTTCATTGGCTGCAAGTACACAGTTAATAGGTGTAACAGTATCAGAATTTTTATCAATGATTGTAACAAGTGGTAGAAAATTAAATGAAGATACAAATGTTTTATCAAGTGCAGCGGGAAAACTTTCAGCTTCTGCAAATGAACAAGCAGCATCTTTAGAAGAAACAGCAGCAGCTGTTGAAGAAATTACTTCAATTGTAAAATCAAGTGTACAAAAAGTACACCAAATGTCAAATTTAGCAACAGAATTACAACTTTCTTCAAAAGAGGGTGAATTACTAGCTTCAAAAACAAATAAAGCTATGGATGACATTGATGAGCAAGTAAAATCTATTAATGAAGCAATAACTGTAATTGATCAAATTGCTTTTCAAACAAATATACTTTCATTAAATGCTGCTGTTGAAGCAGCAACTGCTGGAGAAGCAGGAAAAGGTTTTGCTGTTGTAGCACAAGAAGTAAGAAATCTTGCAAGTAGAAGTGCAGAAGCTGCAAAAGAGATTAAGAATATTGTTCAAATTGCAACTGCAAAAGCAAATGAAGGAAAATCAATTGCTAATGAAATGATAGGTGGATATTCAACACTAAACTCTAAAATTAATGAAACAATTACATTAATAGAAGATGTATCTCAAGGAAGTAAAGAAGAAGAAAAAGGAATAGTTCAAATTAATGATACTATTAATACGTTAGATCAAGCAACACAAGTAAATGCAAATTCTGCTACAGTAATTAGCGGATTAGCAAATGAAGTTGCATCATTATCAGAGAATCTATTAAAAATAGCAGATAGAGCAAAATTTAAAGAAATGAGTAAAAAAGAGATTGAAGATATTGATTTAGTATTTAAAATTTCTAAATTAAAAAATGATCATATTAAATTCAAATTGACAAATTTTGATAAAGTAGGAAGTTCAAAAGTTGCTTGGAGCGTTACAAAAACTAATGAATGTGATTTAGGTAAATGGATGTTAGAACAAGAAAATGATGGCAAATCATTTACAAAAACTGATAATTGGAAAAATTTAAAATTAAATCATGATTTAGTACATAATAGCGTACAAGATTATATAAATGAAGATTGTAAATTAATAACAGATAAAAATCTTTTAAATGATTTATCTCAAAAGTTAGATAAAGCAACAGTAGAAGTATTTAAATCTCTTGACCAAATAAAAAAAGATAATAAAATTGAGGAAGTAATTATAAAAAAAGCTGATGAAAATTTAAATAAATCAGAAAAAATAAAAAAAACAGAATCTACTGATCACTTTTCTAAATCTACAGTAATTGTATCAACTACAAAAGATGATGATGAATGGGAAAGCTTTTAAAAGCTTTCCTTTTTTTATAAATCAAAAATTAATTAAGATTAAAAATATCCTATTTTAAAATATTTATCTAAAAATAGGTATAATATTGTATTTTAAAAGAAAATATAATTATAAAAGTATTAAAAGGAATTTTATGAATAACCAAAAAGTAGAGTTACTTTCACCTGCAGGTAATTTAGAGAAATTAAAAATTGCTATAAAATATGGAGCAGATGCCGTTTATGCAGGAGTTAGTCACTTTAGTTTAAGAATTAGAGCTGGAAAAGAATTTACATTTGAAACCTTCAAAGAAGGAATAGATTATGCTCATGCCAGAGGTAAAAAAGTATATGCAACAATTAATGGATTTCCATTTAACTCTCAAATAGATTTATTAAAAAAACATATTGCAACAATGGCCGCATTAAAACCAGATGGATTTATTGTAGCAGCTCCAGGTGTTGTTAAACTTTGCCGTGAAATAGCGCCTCAAATAGATATCCATTTATCAACACAAGCAAATGTTTTAAATTATCTAGATGCTCAAGTTTATTGGGATATGGGTGTAAAAAGAATTGTTGTTGCAAGAGAAATTTCATTAAAAGATGTTATTGAAATAAAAAAACATTTACCTGATATGGAAATAGAGATTTTTGTTCATGGTTCAATGTGTTTTGCTTATAGTGGAAGATGTTTGGTAAGTGCTGTTCAAATGGGAAGAGTTCCAAATAGAGGAAGTTGTGCAAATGATTGTAGATTTGAATATACTTTATATGCAGCAAATGAAGACCATAGTACTTTATTTAGATTAGAAGAAGAGCCAGGTGTTGGAACATATATTTTTAATTCAAAAGATATGAATTTAGCTTCACATCTAAAAGAGATTTTAGATAGTGGTGCAGTTGATTCTTTAAAAATAGAAGGAAGAACAAAATCTCCATATTATGCAGCAGTAACTGCAAAAGCTTATAGAGAAGCAATTGATGATTACTATGCTGGTAAATTTGAACCTGAAAAATATCAAAAAGAGTTACATACTACAAAAAATAGAGGTTTTACTGATGCTTATTTAATTCATAGACCATTTGAAAAAACAGATTCGCAAAATCATGCATATGCTTTAAGTAAAGGTTCATATGAAGTAACTGGACTTGTAACAGAAGATGAAGAACATTTCTTATGTAAATATAAAGTGTATCCAAATGAAGATATTGAAATCTTTACTCCAATGGGTGAAGAGTTAGTTGAGTGTGAAAATGAAATTGGAAAAATTTTCAAAAAAGATGGGATATATTATATTAATTTTAAAAAAATATTAACTGAAACAAATAAAGAATTAGAATCTGTTCATAGTGGAAATATTAATAAAATTAAACTTCCTGGACGACTTCCTTATCTTACAATGTTTAGAGTTGAAAATATTGACGAAACAATAGAATAAGAGTTCTTTTTTATAATGATTTTTTTTAGAGTAACTCAAAATATTAATATAAAAACTACTGATGGAACAATGGTTTATTACTATAAACTTAAATCTCCATCAGAATATGAAAATGAAACTATTTATATAACAACATATGATGATTTTAATGATATAAAAGGAATCTTTTCAAGAGTTGACAAAACAAAATATTTTGCAAAAACTTTAAATGAAAGTAATATTAGAAATATCCCAAACTTCCCTATTGAATTAGGAATTTCTAATATTGATGAATATAAAAAAAGAGAAGAATTAAATCAAATAGATTTTTTTGAATACAAAAAAGTAGATATTTATAAACAATTAAAGAATATAAAAAAAGATGAAATTTCAATTGTATTAATTGGTGGAGTTGGAAATAGTATTAGTGAAGTTATAGCTTCATGTACAGCTTTAAGAATTTTACATAAGAAATTAAAAGATATATACAAAAAAATTAAATTTGATATTTATATCAATGCTTCAAATAATAGCTATTATAGTCGAGATAAAGATATTTATAAAACACAAGATTATATAACTAATATTTTTCCTTTAAGTATCGATTCAAAAAAAATTTGTGAATATGATTATTTCATAGATAATAGCTTAAGTATAAATGGTCTTTTAGATAATTTAAATATTGTAGATGCTTGGCTTTTTAGATTTGGAATAGACTATAAAAAAATAAACGAGTTTGAAAAATATAATATATTAGATATAAGTAAATATAAACCATTAAATTCATTACATTTGAAAATAAAAGAGGCAAAACAAAAAGGTAAATTATTACTTTTTCATCCTTATTCTGCAAATATAAATAAATCAATTCCTCAGGCAATTGCAATAGAATTATTGAAAGAATTATTATTAAAAGTTGAAGATTATATAATAATTTCAACTTTACAAATAGATTCAAAAATCAAAGAAGATAATTATATAGATTTATCAAAAGAATCAAAATCAATAAATGATTTTATGTATATAGTTTCCTTAATGGATAAAATCATTACTACTGATACTTCAACTTATCACATAAGCGATGCTTTTATGATTCCCACAGTTGTTATTTTTACAGATAAAAAATTTGAAAATAAAATAAAGTATTATAAATATATAAAACCAATTTTTTTGAAAGATAAAACGAAAAATTTATCAAAATTCATATATGAAAATGAAAATTTAACAATTAATAAACTAGATGCTTGGAAAAAAGTTAAACTAAATAAGATTATAAAACTATTAGAAATTTTTTGATATAATCTTGAACTTTTAAAAATAAAAAGGAAGAAAATAATGAATTTTATCTCAATATTAATGGGTAGTAAATCAGATTATGAAATTATGAAACACTGTGCTGATACTTTTGAAAAATTTAATGTAAAATATGAATTAGTTGTGTCTTCAGCTCATAGAAGCCCAGAAAGAACAAAAAATTATATTAAAGAAGCAGAAGAAAAAGGTGCAGTTGCATTTATTGCTGCTGCTGGAATGGCGGCACATTTAGCTGGTGCAGTTGCTGCAACTACTACAAAACCAGTTATTGGAGTTCCTATGAAAGGTGGAGCTATGGATGGTATGGATGCTATGCTTTCTACTGTTCAAATGCCAGCTGGAATGCCTGTTGGGACAGTTGCATTAGGAAGAAGTGGAGCTGTTAATGCTGCATATTTAGCAATGCAAATTCTAGCAATTACAGATAAAGAATTATCTACTAAATTGAAAGAAGATAGAATAGTTCAATCTAAAAAAGTTGAAAGTGATTCTAAAGACGTTGAAGTAATTTTATAATGAAGCCAATCGCACTATTTACCCTACCAAATTGTAAATGGTGCGAAGAAGCAAAATTTTATTTCAAAAGCAAAAAACTAAAATATAACCTTATAGATTTATCTAAAAATAAACAAGCATTACAAGACTGTCAAAAACATTGTTCTGGTGCTCCAGTAATTTTGATAGGAAATAGATGGATTTGTGGTTTTGACAAAAATAAAATAAATAAAGAGTTAGGAATTAAATAGATGATTACATTTTCACAAATGCTATTAAAATTACAAGAGTTTTGGGCAAAACAAGGTTGTAATATTGTTCAGCCTTATGATATTCCTGCGGGAGCTGGAACTTTTCATCCAGCTACACTTTTAAGAAGTTTAGATTCAACACCTTGGAGTACAGCATATGTAGCACCAAGTAGAAGACCAACTGATGGAAGATATGGAGAAAATCCAAATAGATTAGGTGCTTATTATCAATTTCAAGTTTTAATAAAACCAAGTCCAGATAATATTCAAGATTTATATTTACAGTCTTTGGAATTTTTAGGTTTAGATGTTTCAAGACACGATATAAGATTTGTGGAAGATAACTGGGAATCTCCAACACTTGGAGCTTGGGGACTTGGATGGGAAGTTTGGCTTGATGGTATGGAAGTAACTCAATTTACATATTTTCAACAAGTTGGAGGATTAGCATGTGATCCTGTTGCAGTTGAAATTACATATGGAACAGAAAGACTTGCTATGTATTTACAAGGTGTTGATTCTGTATTTGATATAGTATGGAATGAAAATGAATATGGAAAAACAACTTATGCTGATGTTCATAAAGAGGGTGAGTATGAGTTTTCAAAATATAATTTTGAAGTAGCAAATACAGAAATGTTATTCAGACATTTTGATGATGCATTTAATGAATGTAAAGCTTGTTTAAGTGCAGAATTGCCACTTCCTGCTTATGACCAGTGTATGATTGCTTCACATGCATTTAATACACTTGATGCAAGAAAAGCAATTTCTGTAACTGAAAGACAAAATTATATTTTAAAGGTGCGAGAATTAGCTCAAGGGTGTGCAGTTTTATATAAAGAACAAGAAGTTCAAAGATTAAAAAAAGTTAATAGTATTGCAGCTAAAAAAGCTTTAGAAAATTTAGAAAAAACTAATCCAGAGTTATTTGTATAAATGAAACTTAAAGAAATATATGATGTATTAAATGAAATTTCTCCTTTTGAATTACAAGAAAAATGGGATAACTCAGGTTTACTTGTTGGTTCAAAAGATGATGAAATTGAAAATATTTATATAAGTATAGATTTAGATGAAGAATTAGTATCTAATATAAAAGAAAAATCTTTAGTTATTACTCACCATCCGTTGATATTTTCTGGAATAAAAAGAGTAAATTATGATACTTATAGTACAAAAATTTTAAGAGAACTTATAAAAAAAGATATTTCTTTAATATCTATGCATACAAATATAGATAAAACACATTTAAATAAATATGTTGTAGAACATATTTTAGGATTTAAAATAAAAAATTCATTAGAGTTTATATCTTATTGTGATGTAAATATGAATTTTGATGAGTTAATAGAAATTGTATCATATAAATTAGGTTTGAAAATTACAAAAGCAGTAAAATGTAAAAATTTTATAGAAAAGATAGCGATAGTAACGGGTTCAGCTATGTCTTTACTTGATGAAGTTGATGCTGATTGTTTTTTAACAGGTGATATAAAATATCATGATGCAATGGAAGCAAAAGCAAGAAATATCTCTTTAATAGATATAAGACATTATGAAAGTGAAAAGTATTTCAATGTTTTACTTGAGGGGCTTCTTTCAGAATATTTGAAAAAAAATAAATTAAAAGCTATAATAACAGCTTCAAAAAATCCATTTGAGTTTTTTATAGAAGGAGAAACGGTTGAATAAGTATTTACAGGATTTAATCAAATTATCAAAATTTGATACAGCAATTAGTATGTTTGAACCAAAAATTGAGAATGAAAAGGCAAAATTAGCAACTTTTGTTGAAACAGCAGCATCAATTAAGGCATCAATTAACTCGATTTATTTAGAAATTGATGATGTAAAATCAAAAAGAACAAAAAACAATATTCATTTAGGTGAATTAAAAACTAAACTTGAGAACATTGCAAAAAAAAATAAAGATGTTCATAATGAAAAAGAGTTAAAAGCTTTACAGTTAGAAGAAGAAATTGCAAAAGAACAAATATCATTTGCAAATGAAGAGATAGATAGACTTGATAATCTAGCAGTTTCAAAAGAAGAAAACTTAAAAGAATTACAAGAAAAATTAGCAGCTGAAGAGAATGATATAAAAGAAATTCAAGTTGCAGTTGATAATACAATTGAAGAAATTAATAAAGATAGAAATGTTGTTTATCAACAAAGAAGTGAATTATTAGAACAATTTGATAATAAAATTTTAACTTTCTATGAAAAAATTAAAAGATGGGCAAAAGATTCTGCTGTTGTTCCTGTAAAAAAACAAGCATGTTATGGATGTTTTATGAAAATTAATGATAAAACTTATGCTGAAGTTATTAAAGCAGAAGAAATTGTTAATTGTCCACATTGTGGAAGAATTCTTTATAAAGAAGATGAAGAACAAGAGGCTTAATTTTGAGCCTTTTTAGTATATTTTATTACTTATTACTAAGTATTATTTATATACTTGTAATTCCTTATTTAATATTTAAATCAAGAAATACTAAATACAAAAAAGCAATTCCTGCAAAATTTTTTTTAATAGAAAATAGTAGATTCAAAGAAAATGGAATTTGGTTTCACTCTTGTTCTATGGGTGAAACTAAAGCTATTAAACCTTTAATTGAAAACTATAAAGAAAATGCTAATATCTCTGTAATAACTAATACTGGATATGCAGAGGCAAAAACAATCACTTCAAATGTAAGGTATCTTCCCTTTGAAATTTTTTTACCTTTTTGGATTAATAAACAAAAAGTTTTAGTTGTAATGGAAGCCGAACTTTGGTATATGTTATTTTTATTTGCAAAAAAAAGAGGTGCAAAAACTTTTTTAATAAATGCAAGAATTTCTGATAAATCATATAAATCATATAAAAGATTTAGTTTTTTTTATAAAAAAATATTTGATAATATTGATAAAGTTTTTGCACAAAGTGTTGAAGATAAAAAGAGATTAGAAGAATTAGGTGCAAAAAATATAGAAGTAATTGGAAATATCAAACTTGCCCAATTACCTCAAAAAAGATTTAATTTTGAAAAGCCTAAAAGTATAGTAATCACAGCAGCAAGTACTCATGAAAATGAAGAAAAATTAATACTTGATTCTTATGATAAAAAGTTTGGAAAGTTATTGATAGTTCCTCGCCATCCAGAAAGATTTGAAAAAGTTAATTTACTAATTGAAGAGTTTAGAAAAAATAAAAATCTTTCATATCACCGATATAGTAAAAAAGAGAATTTTGATTCTGATATAATATTGGTTGACAAAATGGGTATATTAAATGATATTTATGCAATATCTGATGTGGTTATTTTAGGTGGAGCATTTGAAAAAATAGGTGGACATAATCCTATTGAACCTGCTTATTTTAATTGTAAGTTAATTAGTGGGAAAAATATATTTAACCAAAAATCTCTTTTTGAGTGTATTAAAAATTATTACTTAATTGAGAAAAACGAAATAAGTGATTATTTAGAAAAAATTGATGTGTTAGAAAAACCAATTCTAACAAAAGCAGGTTCAATAGAACCTATTATAAAGGAGATAAATAAGTGGCTGTAACATATGAAAAAGCTTATAAACTTTTAGCCTTACAAGAAAAGATATCAAATTCAAAAGCAAAAGAATTGATAGATATGGGTGTCGTTAAAGTTGGTGACAAAAAAGTTTTAATTGCTAGGGGAGAAATTAGAAGTGACACTAAATTTTCGATAAAAGAAATAAATAAAATAAAAGTAATATTTGAAGATAATGATATTTTAGTTGTTGATAAACCTGCATTTTTAACAGCTGATGATGTTGCTAAAAAATATGAAGGTGCAATATTATTAAATAGACTTGATAAAGAAACAAGTGGTGTTATGATGTTTGCAAAAAATGAAGAATTTCAAAAAAAAGCTATAAAAGAATTCCAAGCAAATAGAGTATATAAAGAGTATGTAGCTATTGTTGAAGGAAAAGTTGTTGAAGAAATTGAAATTGATAAACCAATTTTAACAACAAAAGATAGAGGAATGGCTAAATCTAAAATAGATACAAAAAGAGGAAAACCTGCAAAAAGTACAGTTTATCCACTTTTAGTCGAAGGTAATAAATCAAAAATAAAAATTGTTATTGAATCAGGAAGAACACATCAAATTAGAGTTCATTTAAATTCAGTTGGTTTACCAATAATTGGTGATGCAATTTATGGACGAACTTCATCTAATGTAAATAGAGTTTTACTACATTCTAAAATTACTAAAATATTTGATTATGTTTTTGAATCAAAAGAACCAAAAGAATTTAAAGTGTATGATTTTAATTAAATATTAAGCTTTATAAAATAAAAAGTCCCTATTTTAAGGGGCTTTTCGAAAATAAAAAACTAAAAAAAAACTTAAATAACTGTATCGTTTAAACTAAATTAAAGTAAAACTTTTGTATTATCTCAAACTTTAAATAAATGTGGAGAAAATATTTTGTTTGATTCAATAACAGGTTCAATACGAAACGCAGTAAATAAAATAAGACATCAAGATGATGTTGCAGCTTTAACTAAGGCAACATCAGAGTTAAAAAAAGCTTTATTAAAAGCTGATGTTCATCATAAAACTACAAAAGAACTTATAACTGCAATTGAATTACAAACAAAAAATGCAGGTATAGGGCAAGATTCTTTTTTAAGATCTCTAAAAAGTGAATTAACAAACCTATTAACTACTTCTGGAAATCAAGGTTTTGTTTTTTCTTCTACTCCTCCAACAATAGTTTTAATGACTGGACTTCAAGGTTCGGGTAAAACTACAACAACAGGTAAATTAGCAAATTATTTGAAAACTAGAAAGAAAAAAGTTTTAGTAGCAGCTTGTGATTTACAAAGATTAGCAGCGGTTGAGCAATTAAAACAAATTGCAGCTCAAATTGATGTTGATATCTATTTTGATGATAATCAAACTGATCCAATTAAAATTGCACTAGCAGCAAAAGAGAAAGCTATAAAAGAACATTATGATGTTCTTTTGGTTGATACAGCTGGACGACTTGCAATTGACGAAGAATTAATGCTTCAATTAAAAGAGATTAAAAATGCAATAAATCCAAATGAAATTTTTTATGTAGCAGATGCTTTAACAGGACATGATGCAACAAAAACTGCAACAACTTTTAAAGAAAAAATTGGAATAGATGGTGTTATTTTATCAAAATATGATGGTGATACAAAAGGTGGAGTAGCTTTATCAATTGCACATCAAGTAGAAGTGCCATTAAGATTTATTGGTATTGGTGAAAAAATGCCAGATTTGGAAGTATTTATTCCAGATAGAATTGTTTCAAGATTATTAGGGCTTGGTGATATTGAAGGACTTGCTGAAAAAACATCTGCAATTATTGATGAGAAAAAAGCTAAAGAAGTTAGTAAAAAAATAAAAAAAGGTCAATTTAATTTTAATGACTTTTTAGATCAACTTTCAATGATGAGTAAATTAGGTTCAATGAAATCTATTATTGGTATGATTCCTGGACTTTCTGCTATGGCTGGGCCATTGAAAGATATGGATTTTGAGAATTCAGCTGAAATAAAAAGAATTAAAGCATTAATTGGTTCAATGACTCCTAAAGAAAGAGAAAATCCAGATTTGATGAATCCTAGTAGAAAAAGAAGAATAGCTATTGGTTCAGGGGTATCTGAAGTTCAAATTAATAAAATTCTAAAACAATTTAAAAATGCTTCAAAAATGGCAAAACAACTTTCTACTAAAGGTGGAATGAAAGGTTTACAAAATATGTTGTCTCAAATGGGACCTGGTGGAATGCCTAAAATTCCAAGATAAAAATATAAATAGTATTGAGCTGTGAACTTATCTTTTTAAAGAAGGAGTTTAGAATTCAATACTATAACTTAAAAAAGGAAAGAAAATATGACAGTAATTAGATTAACAAGAATGGGAAGAAACAAAAAACCATTTTATAGAATCGTTGTAACAGATTCAAGAAAAAGAAGAGATTCAGGATGGATTGAATCAATTGGTTATTTTAACCCAGTTGTTGAACCAAAAGTATTAAAAATTGATGAAGAAAGATATAACTATTGGTTAAGTGTTGGTGCTAAACCATCTGAAAAAGTTAAAAAATTAGCTTCTAAATAATTTTAAATAGAAAATAAAATGATTACTAAATTTATAGAAAATTATGCAAAACTAATTGTTGGTGTGCCTGAAGATGTTACTGTAACAAAAGAGTTAATTGATGAAAATTTTGCTGAAATTACAATCACTGTAAATAGTGTTGATATTGGTAAACTTATCGGAAAAAATGGTAATATGATTAATGCTTTAAAAACTATGGCAAATGGTTGTAAAGCAAAAGATGGTATATCATATAAAATACAAGTAGTAGTAAAATAAATCTATGAATAATAGTAATAATATATATGTTGCTAAACTTGGGAAAGCAGTAGGATTACAAGGTCATTTAAGGCTTTTTATAGATTCTGATTTCCCAGAGCAATTTAAAAAAGGTGCTGTGTTTAGTACAAATAGAAATCTTCAATTAAAAATATTGGAATATAACGCTTCAAGAGAACTTGTAAAATTTGAAAATTATGAGGATATTGATAGTGCAAAAAAACTCACAAATCAAGAACTTTATTCAACTATTGAACAAACAAAAGAAAATTGTAAATTAGCAAAAAATGAATTTTTTTGGTTTGATTTAATCTCATGCAATGTTTTTGAAAATGATATTAAATTAGGTACAGTTAAAGAGGTACATAGATATCCATTAAATGATTATTTGGAAATAATTACAGATATTGAACTTGTTAATAAAGGCTTTCCAAAAGTTTTTTTAATACCTCATATATTTGATAAATTTATATTAAATATTGATATCGAAAACAAAATGATTAGAGTAAATAATTCATTTGATATTTTAGAAAATTCTTAAGATTATTTAATAGTTACATCTTCTATCAAATTCCTCTTTAGTAAATTCTAATTCATAAGCTTGTTCAAAATTATTATCAATTAATTTATCCAATAAATCTTTTCTCTCTGATTCACTTTTAAATGGTCCATAATATAATTCTATTCTATTTTTGTCATCTCTACATAAGATAATGTTTGGATTAATTGAAGATACTTTATCTAAATATTTTTTATATAAAACACCTTTTATTTTTGCTACATTTATGAATTTCAAAAAAACATCTTCATTTGTAGTTTCTGTATTTGAACTTATACTTTTGTTTTCTTCTGTTTTAAGTTCAATATTTGGATTATCAATTTGCTCTTGACTTTTAGGTATTTCATCTGTATTTTTGTTTTGTTTTATTAATAATTCTTCTTTTACTTTTAAAGCTTCTTGTTTTAAAGCTTCTAATTCGGCTTTTTCATTTTCAAGCTCAATTTTTTTCTTTTCTAAAGCATCTTTTTCTTTTAATAATGCTTCTTCTTGTATTTTTAATGCTTCTTCCTCTTTCTTTTTCTGTTCTTCAATTAATTTTTTTTCATTTTCAATTTTTTCTTGTTCTTCTGTTTTTTCTTGATTAAGATTCTTATTTGTTAAATAAGATAGCTGTTCATTAAGTTTTTTTGAATTAATATCTTTAAAATCAAATTTATATTCTTCTTCCTTAGGCATCTGCTCAGAAACAGAAGTATTGTTGTTTTGCTGAATCTCTTTTTCTTTTGGTTTAAAAAAGCCCATAAAATATAGAATTGCTCCCACAATAATTAATAAGATTAAAAGAATTATAACACCTAATAAAATCTTTTTTAATGGATTCTTTTTCTCTTTTTTAATAAATTCTTCTTCTATCTCTTTTATGTTATTATTCGGTGATTCTTCATCATTTAGAGGAATATTTATTTGAGATTCATTTGTATCAAAAGAACTATCATTTGAAGTTGTTTCTGAACTGTCATTTTCTATAACTTTATTATCTTCAGGCATCTCTTTTACTCTTTATCAAGTTTATTTTGTTTTTCTTTTAATCTTTTATAATACTCTATTCTATAAGCTTTTAGTTCTTCTTTTTTTCTTTCTCTATATTCTTTATTGTATTCAAGTATTTTTTCTTTATTTTGCTCATAATATTCTTTTTTTAAATTTTTATATTCTTTTAATTTAGATATTATTGATTCTTTTCTATCATCAATATATTTTTTTTGCTCATGGGCAATTTCTTTTATTTTAGAAAAAAAATTTAAATTATTAAGTTCAGCTTCATAATCTATCTCTTTTTTAGCAATTTTACTTTTTAAGTAATACTCTTTTTTTTTCTTTTTATGAGCTAAAAAATTTTCTTTTCTAAGTTTCTTTAATTCTTCTAAAGTCATATATTAATACAAACTAACTAAATTAATTTTTTAATCTATTTACCGTATCAAGCATACTATCTGCTGTAGTAATTGCTTTAGAATTTGCTTCATAAGCACGTTGTGCTGTAATTAAATCAACCATTTCATTTACTAATTTTACGTTAGAAGTTTCAATCATACCTTGTTGTACACTTCCAAATTGATCAGTTGTAGGATTACCTTCAAGCACATCTCCTGATGCGGCACTTTGCATATATAAAGATTCACCAAGAGGAACTAATCCGGCTGGATTTATAAAATCAGCAAGAGTTATTTGTCCTAAATCAACAGTATCATTTGTTTGTGCATCTTTTGCTGTAACTGTTCCATCCTTAGCAATTGTTACATCAGTAACATTATCAGGAATTACAATTTCAGGAGATAGTAAATAGCCATTTCCATTTACTATTGAACCCTCTTCATTTAATTTAAAATTACCATTTCTTGTATAGGCAGTTTCTCCACTAGGTAATGTTATTTGGAAAAAACCTTTTCCCTGTATAGCTAAATCAAGATCACCTGCTGTAGGTTTCAAATCACCTTCTGTAAAGTTTTTTTGTATGTTAGAGATTCTAACTCCAAGTCCAACATCAATACCTGTAGGATTTATTGTTGTTTGAGTTGTTTGTCCAGCGGTATAATTTAATGTTTCATACATTAAATCTTGAAATTCGGCTCTATCTTGCTTAAATCCAGTAGTATTAACATTTGCAATATTGTTAGATGTAACATCAATTTGATGTTGCATTGAATTCATTCCTGTAGCTGCTGTATAAAGTCCTCTAATCATAGAAAATCCTTTAGTTTTACTTATATTTAATTATATTTTAAGAATAATTAAATTTAGATAAATTGTATAAATTATTTTTATAAATATTAAGTGTAAATTTAAAACAAATTATATATAATGCATATTTACTGAAAAGATTTATTTAATTATAAGGGATAGTTGATGAAGATTCTAATAGTTGATGATAGCTCTACAATGAGAAGAATCATTGGAAATGTAGTTATGCAATTAGGATTCGCTAGAGAAAATTTCGAAGAAGCTGAAGATGGATTAAAAGCTTGGAAATTACTTAGTGAAGCTCATTATGATGTTATACTAACAGACTGGAATATGCCAAATATGAACGGTTTAGAATTAGTAAAAAAAGTTAGATCTGAGGGAACACATCAGAAAACGCCAATAATAATGATTACAACAGAAGGTGGAAAAGGTGAGGTTATTGCTGCTTTAAAAGCAGGAGTTAATAATTATATCGTTAAGCCATTTAATGCAGAAGTTTTGAAAGAAAAACTTGATGGAGTATTGAAAAAATAATATAAGGTCTTATCATGAGTATGAGTCAAGAAGAGATAGAAGCTTTAATGAATGGTTTGGACATTGCAGATGATAATAGTGAATCTGAAGATGTAACTGAAACAGCAAAAGTGAATACTAAAGAAATTGAAGAATTATTATCTCAAACGGAAGATTTAAAAGAAGATATAAATACAGAAGAAGAAATATCTGTTTCTAAAATTGATGAAAATAATACTAATGAAAATGAAATTGATAGTTTTATAAAAAATAGTGAGTTAGAAGATTTACTAAATGATATTGAATCAAGCCCTTCGAAAGAAGAAGCAGTTGAAGAGATATTACCTATTGAAGATGAAGTAAAAACTGAACCTTTAGAAACAAAAAAAATTGAAAGATCAGAAGATGATATTGTGAAAGATTGGACTTCAACAAAAATAAATGAAGGAGTTTTTCCTTTGCCTGCTGAGAAAGATACAAAAGTTGTTAATCAGCTTACCCAAGTTGCTAATGATTCTGAAGAAAAAGTTTCTCAGATATTTGATGTTTTAAGCTTAACTTTAGATAACAATAATGAAATTAGAAAAAGTTTTAAAGAATATGAAAATTTTATAAATTCTCAAATAAATTTATTAACTTCTTTAAATAATAAATTTCCAAACATAAAAGTTTTTGATGGGTATTTACATAATGCAAATATAATGAACAGTTCATTAGTTAACTTAAAAAATTTATTAAATGAAGAAGATAATAAAATTTTTCAAGCAATGGAATTAATGCAATTTAATGATATAAATAGACAAAAAATCGAAAGAGTAATGTCTGTTATTAGAAAATTATCTTTATATCTAAACAATTTATTTGAAGATGATGGTAACTCTAAGGATATTGCTGTTGCCAAACATATTCATGGCGATGACACAGATGATTTAATAGGTGATGATTTAGATAAATTGATAGCTGAATTTTCAAACAATAAATAATAAAAGGGAGAATATAGTATGAATCAAGGTGTTTATCCTCTTGCTGCATCGATGATTAATCAAATTAATCGTTTAGATCAAATTAGTAATAATTTAGCAAATGTAAATACTTATGGATTTAAACAAGAAGGTACAACAGAGACAACTTTTAATTATTATTTAGAAAGAATGCAAGCTGAAAATAAAGCACCTACTAAAATAAATGAAGTAACAAATAACATTCCTAAAATTGATTCAAAATATATTAATTCAGAAATGGGGCCTATTGTTATGACTGGGAATACTTTAGATTTTGCTTTAAATGCATCTGATACATTTTTCAAAATTCAAAATTCAAATGGAGATATAGTTTATACAAGAGATGGTGCATTTAAGAATTTGGATAACTTTTTAGTTGATTCAAATGGAAATAATGTGTTAAATGCAGATAATGAACCTATTGTAATTGAAAATGGCTTTGAATCACAAGTTGGAGTTGTAAAAATCCCATATACTAATTTAGAAAAATTAGGAGATAATACTTATAAGATAAAAGATCAAAATGATATGGAAGTCTTTGAAAATAATGATAATATGGTTGTTCAAGGTGCAATAGAACAATCAAATGTAAATTCAGTTAGTGCAATGGTAGAATTAATTGATGCACATAGAAGATTTGAACAATCTCAAAAAGCAATAAAATCAATTGATGAAGTAAATGCAGGCTTAATAGAAAAAATTGGGAGCAATACTAAATAATGGAAGCAAGTAGTATATCTAGCACACTTTTTAATCAGTTAAATTTTAGAGGAGAAAGACAGAAAGTTATTTCAAGTAATATTGCTAATATAAATACTCCAAATTATAAAACTAAAGATTTAGTATTTCAAGATGAATTAAATAATGCTTTATTTAATAATAGTTTACAGTTAAAACAAACAAACTCAAAACATTTGTCAACAGTAGATCCTTTATCAAATAATACAAATCCTAAATTGGTAAATGTTCAGGGATTAGAAGAACAAAATGATGGAAATAATGTAAATTTAGATAGCCAAATGAGTGAACAAGCCAAAAATAAAATTATATTCGATGCAATTCAATCATCAATAAAAAGAGATTCAAGATTATTTAGATCTGTGGTTGAATCTTCTGCAAAAAATTAATTAGGATAAGTATTTAATGGATCAACTTTTAAAGTTTATAAATAATTTAAATGCAGCACAAAGAGCTGTAATAATAGGAGGGTTTTCTCTATTATTTATTTTATTGGTTGGATTATTAATTTATTCTAGTGTAAAAGCAGAAGATAAGAAATTAAATTACACGATTGCATCAAACTTGACAAAATCGCAGGTTATGCTTGCTAGCGATGAACTTGAAGCTTCAGGAATTCAATTTGCTGTTGTTGGATCAGGAAATAATCTAACGTTAAAAACTTCAAAAGAGTTTATAAATATTGCAAAAATTAAATTAGTTACAAGTGAAGCAGCAACAAGTAAACATGTTGGTTGGGAAATATTTGAAAAATCATCTTTAGGTACAACAAATTTTGAGAATAAAGTAAAGTATCTAAGAGCACTTGAAGGTGAATTGTCTCGTTCTTTAGAATCGTTAACAGGTGTTTTACGAGCTAGTGTAAAAATAGCTATTCCAAAAGATACAATTTTTACTGAAAAAAAAGGTGACACGACAGCTTCAGCTATGTTATCATTAAAACCTGGCGTTTTTTTAACTCAAAAGCAAATAGATGGAATTAAAAATTTCATTGCATCAGCTGTTCCAGATTTGAAACATGAAAATATTCAATTAATTGATCAAGATGGAAGTTTACTTGAAATGTCAGCTGATGATATAAATAATCAAAAATCTACTACACAAAATAAATACAAAGAGAATTTAGAAGAAGATTATGCAAAGAAAATAGTTGCTCTTTTAGAACCATTTGTAGGAGTTGGTAGAGTTGTAGCTAAAGTTACTGTATCCTTAGATTTTGTAAAAAAAGATGTTGAAGAAGAGATATATAATCCAGAGGGAAGTATTCGTTCACAACAAGTAATAGAAAATACATCTAATTCTCAAGGAATGCCATCAAATACTGGAGGTGTTGCAGGTGTAGATAATAATATTCAAACACCTACAACTGGTACTGGAAACACAAATATAGCTTCAAATAACGAAGGAACAAATACTGTTACTAATTATGAAATCTCTAAAAAAGTTATTAGTCAAAAAGATAATAACTATACAAATATAAAAAGAATAACTGCAGCTGTAACATTTGATTCATCAGTTTTAAAAGATATTCCAAATAAAGATGAATTTATAACTTCTTTAGAATCTGTTGTTCAAGATACGATAGGTTATGATAAAGTAAGAGGAGACAAAATTACTGTTAAAGACTTTAAATTTATTGGTGTTAAACCATTGGATCAAGTTGCTCAAACAGTAGATGCAAATGGTAATGCAGTGGTAATTGATAATGAATCAGTAGATACAATTTCTATGATAAAGTCTATTCTGAAAGATTTTAGTGAATATATACAATATTTAATTGCTGCAATATTATTATTTATATTTTATAAGAAATTTATTGCTTCAAATGATATTGTAATTTTAGGTGATGGAACAAGACAAAAAGTTGATGGTGATGATGAAAATTTAGTTAAAGATATGTTAACTGATTATGAAAATGAATTTGATTCAAGTACTGCACAAGGACGATTAAAATCAAAAGTAAAAAGCCAAATATTAAATAATATTGAAGGTTTAGATGAAGAATCAGCTGCAAGATATGAAGTATTTATTGAAGAATTAGATAAAGAGATAAATAATAATCCTGCAGAAGTTGCAAGAATGATTGAGTTATTGTTGAATGAGGGTAATAGTAATTTTAAATAAAGGCTAAAGAATGGCAGAGACAAAAGAAAATGATATTCTAAGAGGAATGTCTATGATAGAAAAAGTTGCAAGATTCTTTGTCTTAATTGGTGAAGATTCAACTGTTAAAATTTTTCAACATTTACCAAAAGAAATGGTAGAAAATATTTCTACATCAATTACTCAAATATCATCAATAAATAAAGATATTTCTTTAGCAATATTAGAGGAATTTCATTTATATGCAAGAACTAAAAGTTTTATAAGTTCAGGTGGTTATGATTTTGCAAGAGATATTTTATATAAATCTTTAGGGAAAGCTGAAGCAGATGAAGTTTTAGCAAAACTTTCAAGAATGAAGCTAGCTTCACAAGCATTTTCATATCTTGATGGTATAAATCCAAAACAATTAAGTGATTTCATTAAAGATGAATCTCCTCATACAATAGCAGTAATTTTATCACATATGGAACCTTCAAAATCAGCTGAAGTTCTAATGCAACTTGATGAAGAAATAAGAGTAAAAGTAACTATCCAGATTGCAACTATAAAAGATGTATCTCCTGATGTTGTAAGAACAATTTCTTTAGTCTTAGAGAAAAAACTTGAATCTTTATTATCATCAATTATTGATGTAGGTGGAGTAAAAGTTGTGGCTGATATGTTAAATAAATTGGGACCAAAAGCTCAGGATATACTTAAAAATATAAATGGTATAGATACATCACTTGCAACAAAAATTAAAGAAAACATGTTTGTATTTGAAGACTTATTAAATTTAGATACAGAATATATTATGAAAATTTTACAAAATGTAGAAACAGCAGATGTTGTAATTGCAATGAAGAATGCAACTGAAGATGAAATGGAAAAAGTTACAAATTCTATGTCTCAAAGGGCTAGAGATAGATTTAAAGAAGAGTTTGAAATGTCAAATAAAGTTAAAATCAAAGATATTGAAGCCGCACAAAGAAAAATGTTAGATGTTGCTCAAAAAATGATTGAAGACGGATTAATTGATAGAGAGAATAACTAATGGCTGATAATGTATACTCAAGTGCAAGAATAATAAGTAAAAATGATGATGTTCAAAAATATGAATTGGGAAATTTTATTAACAATAATATTGAAACTAATACAGTAGGTAATTCTAATGCAATTTTGGATGATAGAGAAATAAATGGTAAAGTGGATCCTTTATTAATTGAAGTTAGAAATTTAAGTGCAAAATTAAATGAAATATCAGCAAAAGTTACAAATATAGAAAATGATGGAATTAAGGGCAAAGATATTGATGCACAAGTTGTTCAATCAATAAAAGATCTAAAAAATTATGCTGCATTTTTCGAACAAGCAACTTTTCAAATGGAAACTAAATTATTGAAAACTTCTATTTCTATTGCACAAAAAATTATAAACATAGAAGTTGGAGAAAATTCAGCAAAAATTGCAAAACAAACAATAAATCATTTACTTGATAAAATAAAAACTGCATCAAAAGTACAAATACATCTAAACCCAAAAGATTATGAAATATTAAAATCACAATTAAATTTAGAACCTTTTATTGAGCTACATCAAGATCCAAATGTCATAGCAGGTGGAGTAGTAATTGCAAGTGATTTAGGAAATTTTGATGGAAATATTGAATCAAAAGTCGCTTCAATGTTAGAGTCCTTAGATTTAGTTATATAATTAAAATTGTTTGATTAATAAAAATAGTACAACTTTATGATATAATTTAGTAAAATAATTTGGTAAAGTATTTAAATGGAAATTAGTGAAAGAGATTATGATTTATTAGTAGATACTGAGATAGTTGTTGATGTGATGTTAGGCAATACGAATATAACTATTTCAGAATTTCTTAAATTAACTGATGGAGATATAATTTCTTTGCATAAACCAGCAGGTTCTGGTGGAGAAATATATGTAAATTCAAGAATCATAGGTACAGGTGATATAATAGTAATTGATGATAAATTAGCTGTTAGAGTTCAAGATTCTATGGATTCAGATAATGTTGTTAGATATTTCTTTGAAGAACATATGATATAGGAGAATAAAATGGCAGAAGTTTCAGTTAGTTCGGCAGTTGGAGTTGATGGTAATTCTTATACAACTTCAGTTAGTAATGATCAGTTGACAAGTAATGATTTTTTAAAATTAATGATACAAGAATTAAAATTACAAGATCCTACAAAACCTATGGATTCAGCACAGATGTTATCTACTCAAATGCAAATGTCAACATTGAATACGAATCAAGAAATGATAAAAGCAATGCAAGAGATGCAAACTGCATATTCTCAAACGGCATTATCAAATGCAACAGGAATTATAGGTAAAAATATAGAAAGTGGAAATGTTGGAGAAGATGGAGTAACTAAAGCATATACTGTAAGATCAATTGAAAATGTAGATGGTGAAATACAAGTAAAAGCTCAACAAATCTTATATCTAGAAGATAAAGTTATTTTAAAAGATCCAGCTGATTCTTCAAAAAATGAAGTAGTAAATTATAATATAAATGGTGAAATATTAGATGAAAATGGAGAAAAAACAGGTAAAAAAATAGTTTTAACTGCTCCAGGAACACCTTTAGTTAGTGATGGAAAATTAACATTACTTGATGAAAATAATGAAATAATAGCTGAACATAACTATGCATTAGCTGGAGTTTCTACAGCAGTTTATTCGGATGAATTAACAAGTTTACCTTTTTCATCAATAACAAAAATATTTTAAGGATTTTAAATGATAGGTGCATTATGGAATGGTATGTCAGGTATTTCAACTTATGACAAAGCAATATCTGTTGAATCAAATAATGTATCTAATGTTAATACTGTAGGTCATAAATTAGACAATATAACATTTGAAGATATGTTATATAAATCAGGATATGGAAAAGGTGTTGGAACTCAAAGTATTGATAAGCAATTTACACAAGGGAATATTAAACCAACTAATGTTAACTTAGATGTTGCTATAGAAGGAGATGGTTTTTTTGTAGTTTCGCAAAGAACAAATGGAGATATCTTTTATACAAGAGCTGGAGATTTCCAACAAGCGGAAGATGGTTTACTTGAAACTCAAGATCATATGAAAGTTTTAGGATTGACTCCACAAAATAGAACAGTAATTTCTTCTGATGTAGCTGATAATATATTTTCTAATGAATTTTCAAAAAATTTAGCATCAATTGATGTTAATTCAAATAAAACGGTTTATAATATAAATGCTCGTGCAACAGATTATTATACTTCAGCAGTTGATGATACTGAAAATGGTAATAATTATAAAACAGCAAGTTCAAAAATAAATGATGTTGAAATGATGATAAGTGATTATGTAGAAAAATTAAAACTTTTTCAATCTAATCCAGATGCTCAGTCTTTATCTTCAACTACACAATCTTCACAAGTAAATTTTTCTTCACAATTAACTCAATTAGTAGATGAAAATGATTATTTATCTGTAACAATAAATAATAGTCTAATAAGACAAAATTTTGATACTGATATTGAAACAACATTAAAAAAGTTATCAGATAAAATATCTAATATACAGGGATTAACTTCAAATGTTGATTTTAATTCAGGAGTTTTAAATATACAAGGAATAGTTCCAGGTAAAGAATTTAATTTAGTAGATGCAACAGTTAATAATGAATTTGTCAATGTAACAAAAGTTCAAAATGCAATTTTAGGATCTGGATTATCAATGGTTGAAAGTTCAAGAAATGCATTAAAAACAGCAATTGAAAATGCAGGAGCAAAATTTTTAGAAATTTCTAATATTTTAGCTTATGGAGATAATTCTGTAATAGGTAGTAATGAAATTAATCTTAGATTAAATGCATTAGGATTAGTTCAAGATGTAAAAGGAGATATTTCAATTTCTGATGACGGATTTGTCTATGTATCGAATAATAATAATGATTTTTTAGTAGGGAAAATAGATACAGCTGGTTTCAAAAATGTTCAAGGACTTAGTGCTGCTGGCGGTAATAATTATAGTGTGACAAAAGAATCAGGAGTTGCTTTTAATGCAAATGATTTAAATAAAGTTATACCTAATTCTTTAGAAAATGCAAATGTTAATTTTGGTAATACATTAAGTACTTTGTTAATCTATCAAAAAGCATTTGAAGCTAATTCTAAATCAATAACAACTTCTGATGATTTTATAAAAACTGCTATTGATATGATAAAGTAGTGTTTTTATATTAGTACTATTACTAGTATTAATATATGAACATAAGTTCATTAAACCTTAAAAAAGGATAAGATATGATAGGCGCATTATGGACAGGAATCTCAGGATTATCGTCACACCAACAAGCACTAGATAATGAAGCAAATAACATAGCAAATGTAAATACAATAGGATATAAAGCCTCAAGAATATCATTTGCAGATCAAATGTATCAAAATAAGATAGGTAAGGGATCAATCGTACTAGATGCAGAAAAATTGTATGTGCAAGGTGGGACAAAAACAACAGGCGTAGACTATGATATGATGTTAGAAGGTGATGGATTTTTTACAGTAATAAATAAAAATACGCTAGGAACAGCAGAAACCTTCTACACAAGAGCAGGAAACTTTAGAATGGGGGATAATGGAACCTTACAAGATTCTGGTGGATATGAAGTACAAGGTTGGATGATGAGTCCAATAGATAGCCAAAATGATGTAACAAGCACAAATCCAAATGTTAGTTTATTCACAAATGATTATACAAAATTATTGGGAACAAAAATCATAAGACATGGAACGTATATAGAGACAATAACTGCAAAATCAACAGATTATGATTTGACAGCAAAATCTGACTCAACAACAGTATTTAGTGGAGATGGAGCAAAAACAAAATCATCAAAATTATCAGATATTGAAGCAGCAATAAAAGATTATACAAGTTGGTTACAAAAATTAAAAGAAGAACCAGATGCTTTTTCTTCTGCATCTACAGCACAAGTTTCACAGGTAAACTTTAAATCAGGAACAGATTCTATAATTGGAAAAGAGAGTGACCAAGTATATGTAGTAATAAATGGTAATAAATGGTCACAAAATTTTATACAAACAAATTCAACACAAGCATTTAGAGAAGATTTATGGAATTCAATGAGTGCAGCAGATAGAACAGCAGAAGGATTAACTGATCCCGCAACATTAATTCCTGCACCATCTCCAACAACACCAGCATATGAAGCAGCAATAGCAGCATATGATAAAGCAGCAGGGAAAATAGCAACATATAAAGCATTAGCAGATGAAATTTCGAATAAAGAGCCAGGATTAGTAGCAACAATGGCAATAGATTCTGGACATGCTGATGTGTTTAATACGACAGAGACATATACTGATTCTACAAATTTAGCAGATATGTTAAAAGGGATAATTCAAATAAAATCGTTGATACCTGGAGAAGAATTTAAAATAACAGAAATAGGAGAACAATCAGGAGAGACAACTATACAAGGTAATTTTCAATCAACAGGATTAGCAAAAAAAGGTTCAGGTATAGCAGGATTAGAAACATCAAAAGATGCATTATCAAGATTGATAACAGGAAAACAACAAGATGTTTATACTCCTCAAGATTTGAAAATAGGAACAGCAACAGATTTTACATATGGAATAACTATTTATGATAAAGAAATAGGGCAAAATATACCTATTCCTAATGATGGTGCAACTCCTCCTCAATCTCTTCCAATAAACTTTACAGGTGTAGCTACTATTGATGATATTATTACTGGAATAAATTCTGATCCAAATTTATCAAAATATGTAGAAGCAAGAAATGTAAATGGAAATTTAGTAATACAAACGCTTGATTCTAATTATGATGTTGAATTTACAAGTATAATGAAATATGATAATGCAGGTACTTTAACACCAATAGATGTAAATGCAAATTATTCTGGAAGAGAAGGAGCTGGAGCAGAGTTTATAGAAATTATAAATAAAGTAGACCAGACAGCATCAAAGGGAAGTTTACAATTAAGACTTGATACATTGGGATTAACTGATTCAGCATTTGGTTCATTTTCTGTAGATAGTACAGGATTAATAACAATGAAACAAGATGGTGTAGAGTTTGCAATAGGACAAATTGCAATAGCAAGATTTAATAATAATCAAGGATTAGAATCAGTAGGTAACAATCTATTAGCAAAAACGAATGAATCAGGAGAGCCAGAGTATAATTTAAATAATAATAAAATGGCAGAAGTAAGAGGAAAAACATTAGAATTAAGTAAAGCAGATTTAAGTGAAAGCTTAGTAAATTTGATGGTATTTCAAAGAGCATTTGAAGCAAATGCAAAATCTATCACAACATCTGATGAGTTATTAAATACTTTAATCAATTTAAAAAGATAATTTCATAAATAGAGTAATTTTTTACTCTATTTATTTTTAGTAGGGTAAATTTGGAAAATTTTTTATTAATAGCAGTACTTGGAGTATTAGTACTTTATTTCTTTTCTAGTGCAAATGTTTATAAATCTTTGTATAAAAAAGTTAATGAAGAAAAAAATCTTATACAAGAAGATATGGCGAAATTAGAAAGTCTAATAGACAGATATGAAAAACAAGTAAAAATTAGCTCAAATACGTTAAAAACAAATCAAGGAAATTTACAAGTTGCAAGAGATGATTTACAAGAATTAAGACTTGAAAATATGAATTTAAAAAGTAGAGTTGATGATTTAGAAAAAAGAAATGAAGAGTTATATGCTCAAGTTAACGCAATGGTTTAGGCATAAATTTGTATGAAAATTTTAAATAAAGTATTTTTTCTTATTTCTATATTATCTGTTACTTATGCAAATGATTTGATTGAATCTCAACCTGAGATAATTTTTCAATTTGAAAAACTTCAAAAATCTCAAGAAAATTTAGCATTACAAATAGATTTTAATAAAGCTGTTTTACATTTAAGTAAAAATGAGTACGAAGAAGCTATAGAACTTTTTAAAAAAACATCATCAGTACTTGAAGTGCCATCTTATTTAAATATGGGAATTGCTTATTATAAATTGGGTTCAATTGATAATGCAATTGTATATTTAAATAAGATTTATGAAAAAGATTCAAATATAAAGAATAATACTTTCTCTTATATGTCTGCTTGTTTTTATTTATATCAGATTTCAAAAGACAATAAATATCTTGATACTATTGTAAAAGTTTCTAAAAAATATAAAAATCTTTCTGAGCATACAAAAAGAATGTTAGCTGATACTTATATTATTCTAAAAGAGTACGAAAATGCTTTGGAAGTTTTAAACTCTATGGATTATACTATGGATTTGAAAAAAGCTCTTATTTATATAAAATTAAAAGATTATGAAAAAGCTGCTTTGTTACTTAGAAAAGCAAAAGAACAAAATGTAAATCCAAATACATTAGATAAAATATTATGGATATTAAGTTTTACAGATTTGAAATCAAATAAGTTGGATCAACTAAAAGAAACATTAGATTTAATAAATGAAAGAAGAAACACTTTTAAAGCAAATCTTGAGCTTCCTCTTGAAATATATTTTAATCAAAATAAATATACTTCAAAACAATATTTGGATTCTGTTTTAAAATTTGATGAATCAAGAAAAATCGATTTTATTTTTTACTTTGCTCCTTTTATATTTTCAGATTCTCAAGAAATAATTTATGATACTGTAAAAGGTTTTATTTATAATCAAAAAGAAAATATATTAAATTTAGAAGAGATGGTAGATTACAATTCGAAATTTCTTAAAATTGTAAAAGAAGATCCAATTATTAGAGTTACAGAATTGAAAAAAATGTTAACTAAAGATACTAAATCATATATTTATTATAATCTAGCACTTTCATGTGCACAAATAAATGACTTTCATAATGCATTTAAATATTTTGAAAAAGCTTACAAATTAAATCCTGGAAATAAACTTTATTCAACAATGTTTTTGATAACGGCAAATAGAATAAATGTAAAAATAAAAGATAAAGAATACATTGAAACAACTATAAAAACAAGTAATGGATTGTATAATTATTTTGGAAAAGAGATTTATAAACTTTTTTTAAATCCTCAGTTTACATCAGTTGATCAACCTTTGACTTATCAAAATACAATTTTTTATAAAGCATTAGATTTTTTAAAAACAATGAATGAAAATAAACCATTGCTAAATCATATGTTATTAGATGAATATATTAAAGATCCACTTACATTTTTAATTAGATTGGTTCAAAGAAGAGATAATGAAAATGATTATGCATATTATGCAAGATTACAAGATTCTATACCTTTAACATTGAATAACAATTTTTTAGAAGGTCCACTTATTATTACACGTTATTATATTGATATTTTAAAAGCTTTAGGGATTTTTTATAAAGCTGATTTAAAAATTACAGGTAAAAATACACCATCTTATCTTAGAACAAAAGCATTAAGAGATTTACATTTTAATTTACCCGATGAAACAATTAAAACTTTAGAATATTTACAAAGTGAATATAAATTAGAAGATAAATATACAATGTATTTAATGGTTGCAGCTTTACTTGAAGCTGGAAGATATAATGATGCTTCAATTCAAATATCTTTAATCAAAGCAATCTTAAATGATCCAGATGCAGATTTTTTAACTGCAATTCAACTTATTCAAGAGCTAAAAATATCAAGTGCAAAACAATTTTTAAATCAACCTTATTGGGATTCTTTAATTGATTTTAAACTTGTTGGTTTTGATGAGTATCTAGAATCTCTATAGTTTATCCATAAAATCTTAAATAATTTAATTTTTTTCTGCTATAATAATCTATATTTGTTATTTTTCAGGAGGACACTATGGAAATTGGAAGAGTTGCTGAAATTGATAATTCAAAAATTAATAACATTGAAAAAGCTCAAAAAGTGAGTAATGTTGATGAAAAAAAAGAAGTAATACAAGAAGATGAATATAAAAAAAGTTTAGGTAATATTTCATCTTCTGAAAAAAATGAAGTAATCTTAGATAATGTAAAATTTGGCTATAACAAAAATTCAAAAGATTTTTTTGTAAAAGTTACAAGAGGTGATGCTGAATATAAGTATCCAACAGAGGATATGATGAAAGTAAAAGCTTACATTTTACAAGAATTAGAACAAAATAATAAAGCATAAGGTAATTTAATTGGCATCAGATTTATCAAATATATTTAAAGATGAACTTTCAAATACACTAGAACAGTTATTATCTAAAAATTCACAAATAGATGCTGTTACAAAATTGGTAAGTGAAAATTTTGATTCTACACAATTAGTAGAGTGCAGTGCAAGGTTTGATCTTAAAGGTGTATCTTCTGAAGTAAATTTTTACATTCCAACTCTTAGTGCAACTAAATTTGAATATTTAATGTTAGGTGGAATGGGAGATTTAAAGGAACATATTGATGATGAAATTACAGATGCAGTAAATGAAATTATTTCAAATATTTGTGGAAGTTTTTGTACTTCTGTAAATGCACAAGGACTTCCAGATATTGGAGCAATTAAATCGGAGATAAAAAGTTCTTCTATAGTCGAAGGTTCAAGTTTGTCTTCAAAAAAGAATGCGTATGAATTTATTATTTCATTAGGAAATGAAAAATTACCAATAATTATTAGTTTTGATGAATTGATTTTACCCTTTTTTTCTTCAATTACAGGAGTAATAGCTTCAGATGAAACTGAAGTTAAAGATAAAATCATCCCTTCTGTAAGTATACCAACTAATGTAAATACAACTTCTTCATCTTCAGTACATACATCAAAAAATCTTGAACTTTTATATAATGTGAAATTGAAATTGAGCGTTAGATTAGGAACAAAAGTAGTTTTATTAAAAGATATATTAAGATGGGATGTTGGTGAAATTATTGAACTTGAGCAGATGGTTAATGAACCTTTAGAAATTTTAGTAAATGGTGTGAGAATAGGTGAAGGTGAAGCAGTGATAGTTGAAGGAAAGTTTGGATTAAAAATAAAAAAAATTGGAAATGAAGATTTAAGATTAAATCAATTAGTAGGATTATAATTCATGGATAAGAGTACCGTAGGAGGATTAGGCGCAGGTTGGGCACTTGTTGCTCTTGCTATTATTTTAGGTGGAGTAGGTTTTGGTCCATATATTGATATTCCTTCTGTTGTAATAGTATTTGGTGGTACGATGGCTGTTACAGCAGGACAATTTGAAGGAAAAGATTTAAAAAGAATTATGCCAGCATTTAAAGTTGCAATGAATGAAGTAAAATCGGAACCTTTACCCGAATTGGTAGAAAAAATAATTTTTTATGCCACAGAAATCAAAAAACATGGTGTTATGCAAATTGAACAAAAAGTTTTGCAGGAGACTAATCCTTTTTTTAGAGAAGCTTTCCAATTGTTAGTTGATGGAACTAAGCCAGATGTTTTACAACCTTTAATGGAGTTAAAGTTAGAGCATATTGAAAAAAGACATTCAACAATGATTAGTATTTTTGGAAATATTGGTGGAACAGCTGGTTCAATGGGAATGATTGGAACTTTAGTTGGATTAGTTGCAATGCTTGCAAATTTATCTGATCCTGCATCTGTTGGTCCTGCAATGGCAGTTGCTTTACTTACTACAATGTATGGTGCATTATTAGGAACTCTTTTTGCAGGTTTAGTTGAAAGTAAACTTTCTCAAAAACATAATGTTGAAGTAACAGCTTGCGAAGTTATTATTCATGGGGCAACAATGATTGCAGCGGAAGAATCAATCGGTAATATAAAAATGCAATTAAATTCGATTTTAGTTGAAGTTGTAGAATAAAGAATTAAGATGGCTAAAAATAAATGTCCTGAATGTCCAAAGTGTTTACCCGGTTGGTTAGTGCAATTTGGAGATTTAATGTCTTTGTTACTTACTTTTTTTATTCTTTTATTATCAATGGCAGTAATGGATAAAAAGAAAGTAGAAGAATATTTTGATATTATGAAAAAGGCAATGGGCTTCATTGATGCTTCAACTGATGTTGAAACTCAAACAGATGCATATTCTACAAAAGATAGTAGTTCGGATTCACAAGATAGTAGTGACTCTTCTACAGAGAGTTCATTTGATAATACAGCACAAGAAGTTTCTCAAATTGTACAAGAATTAAATTCAAATCAAAATATAGAGAGCCAAGAAATTAGTATAGAAAAAGGTAAAAATGAATTTACTTTAGATATTCCATCTACTATCATGTTTGAAGATGGTCAATATGAGTTAACAAATCAAAGTGCAAAAATTTTTATTTCTAAAATAGCAAGAGTTATAAGAACTATGCCACAGACATTTAATATAGAAATTATTGGACATACAGATACAAATAGAGTAATTAGTGATAAAATACCAAGAGATGCTTGGGATATTTCAGCATTAAGATCAATCTCTGTTGTAAAAGAATTAATAAAAAATAAAATTGATCCAGGAATTTTAAAGGTTTCAGCACTTGGTTCATATCATCCTAAAAGTGATGTTGCAGCTGATAATAGAAGAGTTGAAATGAGATTTTATTCTCAAGATAATCAGCAAGATATTTTAAATGAAGAAAATTTCTTTGATAGGTTGGAATAATGGAAATAAATAGTAACAATTTAATTAATACAGATATTTTACAAACAAAAAAACTCGATAATGTTAAACCTGAAGATATAAAAGATGCAGAAGAACTTAGAAAAGTTAGTAATGATTTTGAATCATTTTTTTTAAATCAAATAATGGATATTTCATTGCGTTCTACAAATATAGCCGGAGAAGGTGCAGGTTCTGATATAATTAAAAGTATGTATATTCAGTCTATTGCAGATAGTTCAAGTGGCTCTTTAGGCATAAGTGATATGCTATTTGACTTTTTAAGTAAGAATAATAAATAAAGGCTTAATCATGATAGAGAATATTATAAAAGAAATGTCTTCTTTAGTTAATGATTTAAAAGAATCAATAACTCAAGATATAAAAGATATAAAACTAGCAAAACATGAAGAACTTTTAAAAAGAAATGATAAAAAGCATATTATGATTGATGAAATTACAAATTTAAAAGCTCAGTTAAATCAAGAATTAATAAAAAAAATTCAAGAAGGAGTTGATGTAAATATCTATAGAAATAGTGTAGATTTACTTGAAATTCAATTAAAAGAATTATATGAATTAAATAGAAAGTTAGCATCAATTGTTTTACCTGTTCAACAGATGTATAAAGACTTAGTTTCTGAAATAAGTACAGCTAATGGAGGAAGAATTTTTGATATTAAAGCTTAGTTTTTTATCTTTAGTATTAAGTATTAATTTATTTGCAATAAGTGTATTAGTTGCAAAAGAAGCTATTAATTTTGAAGAAAAAATTGATAGTAAAAAAGTGCAAATAAAAAATGTATCTGAAATAGGGAAGTCTTGTATTCCTTTAAAATTATCTCAATTACAAAATGAAGAATATATATCAACTCATTATATAAATAAAAATACAATTATTTGTATAAAAGATGTAAAAAAGTATGAAAATGAAACTGTAATATTCAATTTTGGCGGCGTTAAAATAGAGAAAAGAGGTAAAATTATTTATGAAAATAGTGATTTTATTAGAATTAAAAATTTAGATGGTTCAATAGAACAAATATATAAAGATGGAAGAATTAAATGAATATGCTCTCTTTTTTAGGGGAAACACCTACTATAGCATTAAGATTAGCCCAAGAAGAGTGTGGTGAAGAAGCAATAGTAATTTCAACAAAAAAAATATCTAATGCAAAAGGCACAACAAAAGATATGTATGAAGTAGTTGTGGCTGTTGAAGATGAGGATAAAAAAAAGAATTTAATTTATACAAAATCAGCTATTAGTAAAGTAAGTGAAAATTCAACACCTATAAAAACACATGTATATGATTTTAGAGAAGAAATTCTAAAAATGCAAGGAGTTTTAGAACAAGTTCAGAAATCTATTTGGAATCCAAAAAGTCAGCTTTATGATTTGACTATTCCTCCTGAATTTGCTTCAATGTATAATATTTTTGAACAAAATGAATTTGATCAAGAAATGACTTATACAATTATGAAAAAAACTATAAAACAATTACCAATTGCTTTAAAGTCAAATCCAAAAAAAGTGAATGATTTTTTTAAATTGATTTTACGAAGAGTAATACCAATTAAACATGAAGTTCCATTAAGAAAACATCAAAGAAAAATAATAATGATGGTTGGACCAACAGGTGTTGGTAAAACTACAACTATTTCAAAACTTGCTGCAAGATATGCTTATAAATTAGGACAAAATTATAAAGTAGGGATTGTAACTTTAGATTCTTTTAGAGTTGGAGCAATTGAGCAACTACAAGCATATACAAATATTATGAGATTACCCTTAGAAATAGTAAAAAAACCTGAAGGTTTGTCTGAAGCACTTTTAAGATTAAAAGATTGTAATTATATTTTTATAGATACAGCAGGTTCAAGTCAATATGATATTGATAAAATTGAACTAATAAATGAGTATCAAAAAAGAGTTGAAGAATTACCAATTGAAAAGATTTTAGTATTACCTGCAAATGTAAAACATAGTGATTTATTGGAGATATATAAAAACTATTCAAGATTATCAATAGATTATTTAACATTTACGAAGTTAGATGAAACGAAAAGTTTTGGAAATTTAATATCTTTTGCACATAAAACAAAAAAATCTATTACATATTTTTCAATAGGTCAAAATGTTCCAGATGATTTAATAGTTTCAGATTCTTCTTTTTTGATTGATTGTTTTATGAATAATCAGTGTGTTAGGAGATAACAGTGTTTGATACTATCTCTTCTCAGGCTAGTAAATTAGTAAAACTTACAAGCGGAGTAAAAAAAAACTACTCTAAAACAAAACTTTTAACAATTACTTCTGGAAAAGGTGGAGTTGGTAAATCAACAATTACAGCGAACATGGCATTTTTACTTGCTCGTAGAGGATTTAATGTGGCTGTGTTAGATGCTGATATTGGACTTGCAAATATGCAAGTTTTGTTTGATATTAAACCGCAAAATACACTTTTCGAATATATAAATGGGATTAAAACTTTAGATGAAGTTATCACAAAAACTTCTTATGATAATATCTCTTTAATAGCGGGGAAAAGTGGGTATCAATATACTTCAAATAAAAATAGTTTTATATTCTCTCGAATTGTAAAAGATATTATTTCTTTAAATAAGTATGATATTTTGCTTATTGATACGGGTGCAGGACTAAATGATTATGTAAGAGAATTTTTATCAGTTTCTGATAATATCTTAGCAGTTACTACTACAGATCCAAGCGCCTTGACGGATGTATATTCTTTAATGAAAATGTTATCTTTAGATAAAAATAAATTAATGTTATGTTTTAATCATACAAGAAATCATCAAATTGGAGAGACGATCGCGAATTCTTTAGTAAATTTAGGGAAAAAAAATAGGCTAAAAGAAGATTTTATGGTAGAATATATAGGAAACATTTCAACTTCTGCAAATATTTCAACTACTGGACGTTTGAGAAAGTTGTTTACTAACGAATTTTCTACAGATGAAATAACGAAACAATTGCAGATTATTATCGATAAAATATTAATAAATATACATTAAAGGTTTGTTCTAAAGTGCTAAATTTAGGTTCAATTATTTTTATTTTTATTGTTAAAGAAATAATATGATAATAGAACGATTCTCACAAACAGTAATAAATAGTGGCATATTTAAACTCTATATAGCTATAGGTTTTTTTGCAACTTTAATATTTTTTACAATTAATGCTGATTTATTTACTCCAACAGAGATGATATTAGGTATAATTTTAGTAACGATAATTTTAAAAGGCATAAGTAATATGATGCTCTCTTTAATAATTAGTTTATTTAGTCTTGATAATAAAAGAAATGAATTTGATTTTAAATATAATGAAGAAAAAATACAAGTTATGCTTAATGAATTGGCTGTGCAAGATGTAATTGAGACCAATAAAAATTTGAAAAAAGCTAACTAAGGAGTAGATTTTGAATATATCATCTATAACAAATTCTCTAAATACTTTAGGAATAAATAATGATAAAACAGCAGATATTAGTGCTGATAAATCATTCCAAAATATGTTGAATGATGCAATTTCAGATGTTAATGACCAACAGATAAAAGGTTATGATTCAATGGAAGGAATAGCAACAGGAAAGGTTACAAACTTACAAGAAGCTGTTCAAAGAATAGAAGAAGCTGAATTGTCAATGAAATTAGCTTTAGAAGTTAAAAATAAAGCAGTTAGTGCATATAAAGAAATAATGAGAATGCAAATATAGAATAAGGATTCGTTATGGGTTTTTTTGATGGATATAATGTTGCAACTTCAGGAATGAGTGCACAAAGAACTCGAATTAATGTTGTAAGTGCAAATATTGCAAATGCAAAAACAACTCACACAGCAGAAGGTGGACCTTATAAAAAACAAGAAGTTGTTTTTGAAGATGTTTTGCTTGCTAATACAAATAAAAAAACTAATTCTAATGATATAGAAACAACAAATAATGTAAATTCAGATATAGCATTAAGAGGAGTTGGTGTAAAATCAATTGTTCAATCTGATGCAAAACCAGTAATGAGATATGAACCGTCTCATCCAGATGCAAATGAAGATGGATATGTTGCTTATCCAGATATTAATCCTGTAGTTGAAATGGTAGATTTAATAGAAGCTATGAGATCTTATGAAGCAAATGTTACTTCATTTAATACTCATAAAAATATTGATTCTAAAACTTTAGATATATTAAATATGTAAGAAAAATTATGGCAAATATAATAGATATTCTTCCTCAAGCTAAAACTACTTCTACGGAAATTTCAACAAAATCTGATAAAGAGAGTATAAAAGAAAAACCTTCTTTATTTGATTCTTTACTTCAAAATAATGTTGAAAGTGAAAAAAAAAGCGAAGAAAAAGTAGAACCAAAAGTTGTTGATAAAAAAGAGAAAGAATTAAATAAAAATGAAAAACTTAATGTTAAAAAAGTTGCTGATAATGCTGATAATAATGAAGAAAAAGCTGAAGCAAAGAATACAACTTCATTGTTAGATAGATTGATTTTCGAAGCTAAAAATGAAGTTAAAGAAAATGTTGAAACAAAAAATATTTCTTCTTTACCTACTAAAGAAATAACTTCACAAAATACTCAAACAAAAATTTCTTTAGACGAATTAATACAAGAAAATAAACCTGATAAAATAAATGAATCGACAAAAAAAGAATCTGTAATAGTTTCAGATAATTTAGATGATAAAAAAGATATTACTTTAACAACAGAATCAAAAGATAAAAATATAAAAGAAATAGTAGTTGATACTTCAATAAAAGAAGAATTATTAAATAGTGAAATAGAAGCTAATAGTGAAAAAAAAGATACTTCTTTAACAACAGAATCAAAAGATAAAAATATAAAAGAAATAGTAGTTGATACTTCAATAAAAGAAGAATTATTAAATAGTGAAAAAGAAGATACTACTTTAACAAAAGAATTAAAAAATGAAAATATAAAAGAACTAGTAGTTGACACTTCGATAAAAGAAGAATTATTAAGTACTCAGAACAATAAAACAGATATTAAAAAAGAAAAATCAATTGAGGATGTATTAATTTCAGATAATAAGAATAATGCTAAGATAATTAATAATGCCATTGATGAGCAAGTAATTGATAAAAAAGAATCAAAAAAAGAAAGTAAAGTTTTAAAAACAAATAATGAAAATTTAATAATAGAAAAATCAATAACAGAAATAAAAACAAGTGATAAATCAATTATTGAATCAACTGATGTTAAAGTTACGAAAGAAGATATAAATAATAATTTAACTATTAATTTAGAAGAAAATAATACAGAATTAGCAACAGAAAATTTATTAGCGAATATTGCAGATAAAAATCCAGAAAATTTATTATCTACAAATTTATCAGAAGAAGTGGACATAAAAACTTTAATTGAGGCTGAAAAAACACCTCAAAAAAAGAAAACATTAATGGATCTTTTGATTGAAAAAAATATGCAAAATGCAGGTTTAAAAGTTTTAAATGAAGGTGATAATTTAGTTAAAAATGAACTTGTATCAAAAGATTTTATATCAAATATGTATTTAAGTGAGCAAAAAAATTTGCTTAATAATCAGTTTTTATTTAATAAAAATGAAGCATTAAGTTTATTGAAAGATGGAGCATCTCTAAAAGATATAGAAAAAAGTGCAAATATATTAGAATTAGGCTTAGATAATATTGATATTGAACAAAATGTTGAACTTGAAAACTTAGGAATTGTTAAAAGACAAGATTTTGATTTATCGAATAAAAAAAATATTTTAGATAGTTTATTAAATGAAAAAAATATTAGAAGTGATGATATCAAAAATTTAATTACAAAATCAGTTGAAGCAAGTAGTGCTTTACTTGATAATAGTTTAAATGTTAGTGATGATACTGTTATAAATGTTAATTCTCCAATAGCATATAATATTCACTCAAAAATTATTGGTGCAAAACAGCAAATGGCAACAATGATGTCAGATATTGCAAGACAAATGTATGAAAATTATAAGCCTCCAGTTACAGTTTTTAGAATAAATCTAAATCCATTAGAATTGGGAAGTATTGCAATTATGATGAAAAATGATAAAAATAATGCTTTAACAATTAGTATGAATGTATCAAATAACACAACTTTAGATGCATTAGTCGATAATCAAAATGTGTTAAGAAATTCATTAAATAAAACATTTGATGAAAATACAAAATTCAATCTTGATTTTAGCTCTTCAAATCAAAATAATAATCAATCTTCAAACAATCAAAACAATCAAAATAGTCAATATCAAGAACGAAGATTTGAAAAACAGATGGATACACAATCTGTTTTACAATTAACAGAAGAGAATAAAGATAGAGAAGAAAAATTAGATTATATGTAAATGGAAGCTTTTTTATCTTTATTAAATGAAGAAGTTTTATTTCAATTCCTTCTTTTATTTGCTAGAATAGTTGCTTTCGTTGCTTTTATGCCAGTTTTTGGTCATGCTGCAATTAGTCCAACTATTAGAATTGCTTTTGCATTTTATATAAGTGTTTTTATTTTTCCTTTAGTGAATGTAGCAACAAATGTAAATCAAGATAATTTTATTGTAAGTTTAATATCTGAGTTGACTTTAGGATTAGTTGCTTCGATGCTTATAAATATAATTTTTTCTGCTGTAAAAATTATTGGAGAATTTGTTGAATATTCGACAGCTTTATCAATGGCTGCTATGTTTGATCCTACAACAGGTTCTCAAGAAGGGTTAATTGCAAAGTTACTTTATTGGATTGCATTGATGCTTTTTTTTCAAACAGGAATGTATGAGATGACTTTAGTAATTTTAGTTAAAAGTTTTTCTATGATACATTTAGGAAGCTTTGATATATTTTCATATAACGGAATTCAACTGGCAATAGATGAAATAAAAAGAATGTTTGCATTTGCATTTGCGTTTGCACTTCCTTTATTTTTTATAGGTTTTATACTGGATATTTATTATGGATATGGAACTAAATCAATGCCATCTTTTTCACCGTTTGTAATAACGTTTCAATTGAAATTTGCTTTAATATTTGTATTCTTAATATTAGGAATGGAAATTTTCTCAGAAGCATTTACTCAATATTTTATAGATAAATTTCAATAAATCAAAGGTTAATATAAAATGGCTGATGAAGAAGAAAAAACAGAAGAACCCACATCCAAAAAAATTGAAGATGCAAAAAAAGAGGGAAATGTAAATAAATCAATGGAAGTAACAGGAGCCACAATTTTATTTTTTGGTTCTATGTACTTACTGTTTTTTTCATCTTTTTCTTTATTGGAAATAAAAAAACTTATGATGTTTTCTTATGGATTTATCGGTCAAGAACTTGATAGTACTATTTTTTTTGCTATTACGTATAGCGTTGTAATTACTTTATTAAAAGCATTAGCTCCTTTATTCTTATTGATTATAATTTTGGCATTAGCAACAAATTGGATGCAATTTGGATTTGTTACAATCCCTTTAAAATTTGATTTGCAAAAATTAGATCCAATTAAAGGAATGAAAAATATTTTTGGTTTAAAAAAATTGATAGAAGCTTTCAAATTAACTTTAAAATTAATCATTATTATGGTTGTTATGTGTATTCTTTTTTTGTTAACAAATAAAGAGTTTTTAATGATGATGAGTCAAGAAACATCATCCACAATATCTACAATGTTTCAGCTATCAGTCTATTTTATTTTAGCAATTCTTCTTATTATCATTATTTTTGCTATAATAGATTTTTATTTTTCTAGACACTATTATATGAAATCTTTAAGAATGAGTAAACAAGAGATTAAAGATGAATTTAAAAATATGGAGGGAGATCCTCAAGTAAAAGGTAGAATTAGAAGAATTCAAATGCAAATGGCACAAAAAAGAATGATGAGTAATGTACCAAATGCAGATGTTGTTATTACAAATCCAACACATTATGCAATTGCTTTAAAATATGATAATAAAGTTAATTCTGCTCCGATAGTTGTTGGAAAAGGTGTTGATTTCCTTGCATTAAAAATCAAAGATATTGCAAGAGAAAATAAAATACCAATAATTGAGAATCCAGCTTTAGCTAGGTCTTTGTATGATCAAATTGATATTGACAAAGAAATACCAAGTGAATTTTATAAAGCAATGGCAGAAATTTTCTCTTATGTTTATGAATTAAAAAGAAAAAGGTAAACTTTGAAATTAATATTAACTCTGTTTTTATTAGTAAATATTTTAAATGCTAAAAAGGATTTTTATTATAGTTTTATAGATTCTTCAGGAGAACAAATTTCAGAGCAAAGAAAACAATCAATTACCGATGGTTTCGATATTTTACAAAATGCAAGAAATTTAGCTCGAGATGATAAAATAGATGAAGCATACTCTTTAGTGAAAGATTTTAAAGAAAAAAATAAAATAAAAGTTTTAACTTCAGATATTATGATTTTATATGCTGAATTAGCACTAAAAAAACAGACAAAGAGATTAATTTTAGAAGCTTCAACAGAACTTGAAAGTGCAATAAATTCATCCCTTATTAATCAAAATGATTTATCAAAAGCTTATATGCTATTAGTTGAATTAAAATTAGAAATAAATAAAATAGAAGATGCAAAATATTTTTCGCAAGTTATAATTGATAATTTTGATGATGAATTAACAAAAACTTACGGAAAAATTTCAATGGCAAAAGTTTATAAATATCAAAAAGATTATACAAAAGCTATTAAATATCTTTATGAAATTTTAACAGTAACAAAAGATAAAAATGTGGCTACATTAGTTGCAGATGAATTATTTGATGTATATGTTTTAGATGGAAAACTTGATAAAGCAAATGAATTGATAACTCAAGTATTAAAAACAAATATAGAGTTTTATGCAAATGATTCATATTTAGCAAATAAAAAAATTAATCGTTTAATAAAAGCAGGAATGCCAGAACACGCTGCAGAAATTTTAAGAGAATTATTAAAAAGAACAACAAAAGATGAGTCAATTGAAGATTTTAAATATAAATTAGCAAATACATATATGTTAATGTATGATAAAACAAATTATTATTTAGAAAAAGCAAAAGATTTATATAAAGATATAATAAATGATTATCCACAAGGTATTCATGCAAAAAATGCAAAAATGTTTATTGATGAAATCTTGATGCGACAAGGATTTTTAACTCCCAGTTCAGTTGCAGCAAAGTATCCAGATGTAGAAGCAATGCAACAAAAAGCACTTTTACAAGAGCTTATGAATGATAAAAATGATAAAAAATTTGAAATGATACTAAAAGCTGAAAGAGTTTATAGAAAAGTTTCAAATGAGATTGTAAAACGATTTGGATATAACAATATCGATGAAATTTTTGATGAAGTTAATATGGATTTGATTAAAGATTATTTAGCTCAAGGAAAATGTTTTGAGTTGAATGATATTTTAAAAACTTCAAGAAGTGAAACTTTGGAGAAATTGATTCAAGATGAAACTGTAAAATTTAATTTTTTTGAATGTTTAGTTGAAGTTCCATATGAAAGAGCTTATCTTCAAATCAAAGAAACTTTTAATAAAACAAGAGATGCAAATATATACTTATACCTTGAAAGAATGGCTTTTTCCTTAGGTTTGATAAATGAAGCATTAGATTTTTCATCTAAAGTTGAAATGGTTGATGATAAAAATGTTTTAGCAAAAGAGTTTATTTATAGATACCAAATAAATAAAACAAAAGATGATGCAACAGCGATGGAAAAGTTTTTTATATATGCTTCTGAAAATCCAGAATATATTAAATTAAATGAATCAAATCCTGTAATAATAGATTTTTACCATGATTATTATCTATATTTAATAAAAAATGAAGAAAAAAAACAAGCTGATGATATATTAGTGAAACTTTATAATAAACAAAAAGATTTAAAAGCATTTATTTATTCTCCATTTGTTGAAACTGAATTATCAAGATTAGAAAAAGAGAAAGATAATTATCAGCAAGCTGTTGATTATTTACTTGAATCAATACTAAATACAAGAAAAATTAAACCTAATGATGAAGTTAAAATATATTATGATATTTTAAATTTATATGATAATTTAGGAAATAAAGATAAAAAAGCTGAATATATTTTGAAATGTAAAGAAGTAAAAGATACGACAGATAGTCTTTATAAAAAAATGTGTGATGAAATGTAATGAATATAGAAGATTTATTAAATAAAATTGACCCAACAAATTTATCTATTGCCTTTGGAAGAATTACAAACATTTCAACAACAACTTTAACAGCAACAGGTCTTGAAGTTGCTGTAGGAGATATTGTAAAAATTGAATCAGTTCATCATCACTCTTCTGTTTTGGGAATGGTAGCTTCAATAAATGATATTTCTTTTACAATAGTTCCTTTTTCTTTTATTGATGGTTTTAGAATACATGATAAAGTTTTCTTACAAAAAGATGGATTAAGTGTAAAATGTGGTTATGGTTTATTAGGAAGAGTTATAAATGCATTGGGTGATCCAATAGATAGTAAAGGAAAGATTGTTAATTTAGAAGAAAATGCTTCAATAAATAAGATTTCTATGCCTGCGCTTGAAAGAGGAATTATTGATAAAAAGTTTTCAACGGGTGTAAAAGCAATTGATTCAATGCTTACTTGTGGAAAAGGACAAAAAGTTGGTATCTTTGCAGGTTCAGGAGTTGGAAAATCAACTCTAATGGGAATGATTGTAAAAGGTTGTGAAGCCCAAATAAAAGTTGTAGCATTAATTGGAGAAAGAGGTAGAGAAATACCTGAATTTATCCATTATAATTTAGATAATAATTTGGATAATACAGTAATAATAGCTGCAACTTCTGATGAATCAGCATTAATGCGAAAATATGGTGCTTTTACAGCAATGAGCATTGCAGAATTTTTTAGAGATAAAGGTCATGATGTTTTATTGATGATGGATTCTGTTACAAGATTTGCAATGGCTCAAAGAGAAATTGGATTAAGTACGGGAGAACCACCTGTAAGTCGTGGTTATCCACCTTCTGTTTTTGCTCTTTTACCTCAATTAATGGAAAGAGCAGGAAATAATCAAAAAGGTTCAATTACAGCATTTTTTACGGTTTTAGTTGATGGAGATGATATGAATGATCCAATTGCTGATCAAAGTAGATCAATTCTTGATGGACATATTGTATTAACAAGAGAGTTAACTGAACAGGGATTTTATCCACCAATTAATCTTCTAAAATCAGCTTCAAGAGTAATGGATAAAGTAGTTACAAAAGAACATTATAATGATTTTTTAAAGTTAAAAAGAGTATTATCTTTGATAAAAGAGAATGAAGTTTTAGTAAGAGTTGGTGCATACAAAACAGGTATGGATCCGGAACTTGATAATGCAATGGCAAAAAAAGAAAAAATAAGAGAGTTCTTGACTCAAGATACTCAAAAAAATTTTAATTTTGATGAAACAGTTGCAATTTTTAGAAAGGTTTTACAATGATTAATCAAACAGACCAAATGATGTATAGATTAAATAATCTAGATACCTTACAACAAAAATTAAATTATCAATATGCAGGTAAAAAACTTGAATATGGAAGTGATGATTCAGTTTTATATTCTAGAATAATTTCAGTTGATGATAAAGTTAGAGTTTATGAGGGAATAAAAACTCAAGTAGAAAGAACAACAGTACAAAATAAAACATCAGATTCAAGTATGGCTGCAATTAAAAAGATTTTAGAATCTATTAATGCTGAATTGATTAAAGCAAATACAGATACAACAAGTGAAGATGGTTTAAAAGCAATTGCTACAAATCTTTCTGGTATGAAAGAAAATCTTCTTGATTTAGCTAATACTCAAGTTGAAGGAGAATATGTATTTGCAGGTTCTGATTCTTCTATTAAACCATTTGAAGTAAATGCAGATGGTTCAATCTCTTACAATGGAGATAATAAATTAAGAAGAGTTACAGTTGAAGAAGGTTCATATCGAGAAAGAGGAATCAACGGTTTTGATGTTATGATGTATTCTTCTGCAACGGCATATAAAAATGAATCTTTAACTTTTAATGAAAGTGATAGAGTTCTTGATCAAGATGGAAATGAATGGGTTTTAGATAATATAACTGATCCTGCAAATCCTATTTTGGTTAAATATGATGTAGATGGAAATCAAACAACTGATACGATGCCAGTAACTTTTGATGCAACTACAAATACATACGAAACACCTATTTTTACAGCTAGTGGTACAAAATTTGAAGCAAAAACTTCTATTTTTGCTCTAATTGATAATGTTGTTAATAGTTTAAATAAAGTAGATTCTAGTGGTAATCCAATTTCAATCTCAGAAGCAAAAGATTTAATTTCAAAAGGTGCTGAAGAGATAATGAAAGCTTATGATGGAGTAAATATTGCTCATGCAGACCTTGGAAGTAAGAATAAAATATTTGAAGTTTCTTTAGAAAATTTAACATCTAAAATAACTCAATATAATGTTTTGTCACAAGAATTAAGTGCTTCTGATTATACGGAAATTGCATTAAAAGCAAAAGCTTTAGAGTTGACTTATACAGCACTTTATTCAACAATAAATAAAACAAATCAACTGTCATTAGTTAATTTTTTGAATTAACTAATAAAAATATAAATTAGTATATGAATATAAAAAATTTATTTTCGAAAGATTTAATTGTAGTTGCGCTTTTTGTCTCTATACTTGCAATTATAATTGTTCCATTACCAAAAGCAGTCTTAGACTTCTTTTTGGTAATATCTTTATCTTTATCTTTATTGATTTTATTAATTTCTTTGTATATTCAAAAACCATCAGATTTAACAACATTCCCAACGCTTATTTTAGTTTTAGCATTATTTAGATTATCATTAAATATTGCAACAACAAGATCCATTTTAAGTGAAGGTCATAATGGACCAGATGCTGTAAGTTCAATAATATCTGCTTTTGGTGAGTTTGTTGTTGGCGGAAATATGGTTATTGGAGTAATAGTTTTTATTATTCTTGTATTAATTAATTTTATGGTTGTAACAAAAGGTGCAACAAGAGTTGCAGAAGTAACAGCAAGATTTACGCTTGACTCAATGCCTGGTAAACAAATGGCAATTGATGCTGATTTAAATGCTGGATTTATTGATGATAAACAAGCACAAGAACGAAGAAAATCTCTAATATCAGAAGCAAATTTTTATGGAGCAATGGACGGATCTTCAAAGTTCGTAAAAGGTGATGCTGTTGCAGGTATTATAATAACTATGGTAAATCTAGTTGGAGGTCTTTTAATAGGACTTTTTCAACACGATATGACAGTTGCACAATCAGGAGAAATTTATACAATTTTGACAATTGGTGATGGATTAGTAGCTCAAATTCCAGCACTTATTTTATCAACTGCAACTGCTATTATTATTACTCGTTCAAATATGGATGAAGATAAATTTGCTAGTCAGTCAGTTAATCAATTAATTAAAGATAGTAAATCATTAATTTTGGTTGGTGCTGGAATGGTTTTATTTGGTTTTGTTCCTGGTTTCCCAACTGGTATTTTAATGGTAATGGGATTATTAATGATGTTTATAGGATATGTAATAAGCATGATTGAAAAAGAACAAGATAATGCAATAACAAGATTCTTTAAAACACAACCTCTTAAACCTAAAATTGATGAAAATGTATCTTCTTTAAAAGAAAAGAAAAAAAGTATGGCAGTTCCTGATGAAAATCAAACAATTGAAAACATTATGAAACTTGAAGTTTTAGAGTTAAAACTTGGAATTAGACTTTTGCAATTAGTTCAAGGAAATTCTGAATTATTAGATAAAATAAAAGCTATTAGAAAAACAATTGCTAGTGAATTAGGTTTTGTTATCCCTCAAATAAGAATTTCTGATGATGCAAATCTTGGACCAAATGAATATCAATTGTATTTAAAAAGAATCCCATTAGCAAAAGGAAGAATAGAAGTAGATAAATATCTTGCTATGGGTGGTTTAAGTAATGAAAAATTAAGTGGTTTGCATGTGAAAGAACCTGTATTTAATCTTGATGCAACGTGGATAAATCCTGATTTAAAAGAAGAAGCATTGATGAAAGGTTTTACAGTTGTTGATGCTCCAACAATCATTTCAACGCATATTTCTGAGATTATTAAAAGACATGCTGAAGATATTATAACAAGACAAGATATTGTTGATATTGTAGATAGATTGAAAAAAGATTTCCCAATAGTTATTGATGAAGCGATGAAAGTTACTTCTTATGGAGCATTATTGAAAGTTTGTAAAGATTTATTACATGAGAAAATACCAATCGTTGATATGCTTACAATAATCGAAGCAATTGCAGATATAGCAGAGTTTACCAAAGCGCCTGAAATATTACTTGAGCATGTACGTGCTAAACTTTATAGATTAATCACTCAGAAATTTAAAGATACGGATAATATTTTACATATTATTACTATTAAACCAGAACTTGAACAACAGTTTATTGGAAAACTTCAAGAACATCATGGAGTTTCACAATTAATGCTTTCAATTGCTGAAATTAATAATTTAGTTACAAAAACAAAACAACTTTTAGATAATGTAGAAGCGAAAGGTTTCTCAAAAATTTGTATGGTTGTGGATCCAGTATTAAGAAAAAGAATTTCTGAAATTTATGAAAAATTTGGTCTTCAAGTTTCAGTTTTATCTCATGCTGAACTAGACTCTAAAGCAAATTTTGCAATAGAGGGAACTTTAGAGTTTTAAAAATGAAATTAGTTAAAATTTTTATTTTCTTTCAATTTTTTATCATAACTCTTTTTGCAGATGTAAATTTATATATAAAAGATAAAGTAGTAAAAGGTGAGCCTTTAGTTTTTACTCTTGAAGTTTCTGGAAATGAAATAAAATTTCCTGATTTGTCATTGATTGAAGGAAATAGTGTTCAAGAAATTTCAAGTTCTATTTCAACAAATGTAATAAATTCTGAAATTACAAAAGTTATAAAAAAGAGTTATTCTTTTATTCCAACAAAAGATTTTATTTTTCCTTCATTAGAGTTTGAAATAGATGGAAAAAAATATCATACAGATGAAAAAAATATTATTCTTGAAAAAGCTTCAAAAACGAAATCTGATATTTTTGATTTAAGTATAAAAACTGATAAAAAAGAGTTTTATGTAGGAGAAAATTTTATACTTAAAATAGTTTTCAAACATAAAAAAGATTTACAAATAGTTGGATTAGCATTAGGAAAACCAAATTTTGAGAATTTTTGGTATAAACAAATAGATGATACAAAAAGATATGAAGAGAATGATTTTAGTGTTATAGAATTAAAGTTTTTAATGACACCTTTAAAAGAGGGTAATTTAACTATAAATCCTATGTTACTACAAGCTCAGGTTATGGATGATAGTTTTAGAAGCTTTTTTTCAACAACAAAAGATGTAAATATTTATTCAAATGAATTGAATTTTGATGTAAAAGCTTTACCTTCAAATATAAAACTTGTTGGTGATTTTGAAATTGAAACAACTATAGATAAACAAAAAGTAAAACATGGTGAAGCAATATCTTATAAACTTAAAATTAAAGGAACTGGAAATATTGATGATATTCCTGATATAAAACTTCCATTAAAAGATGTAACAATTTATGAAAATAAACCTGAAATAAAAACATATATATCAAATGATAAATATGAAGGAACTTATGAAAAAGTTTATTCAATTATTCCAAATAAATCATTTACAATACCTAGTATAAATTTTGAATTTTTTGATAAAGAACAACAAAAAGTTATCTCTAAAACAACAAAAAGTTATGATATAGAAGTTGAAGATGCTGAAAAAAGGGAAGAAGTTGTTTTAGAAAAAGCAAAGGATGAAAATAAAGTTTTAGAGTCTAAAGAGATAATTGTTGAAAAAATATCTTTTAAAGATAGGGTTATGTTTTTTATTTTTGGAGTGCTTTTTACAGTTTTAGTTTTTTCTATATATTTTTATATAAATAGATATAAAAATATAAAAAAAGAAGAACTTAAACCTTTAAGTAAAAAAGTAAAAGAAACAAAAACTAAAACTGAATTAATTAAAATTTTGGCAGTTTATATGAAAATAGATTCAAGATTAGATGAGTTAATTTATCAACTTGAAAAAGTAGAAGATGTTAATATGATAAAAAAACAGATTCTAAAAATCTTAAAAGAATTAAAATTATAAGGAAAAAGATGAGAGTATTTTTATTTGTAGTTATTATGATTACATCAATTTTTGCGAATGAATATTATGCAAAAATCGAACCAATAGAGAGTTATCAAGTAAAAGCTGCTACATCTGGAAAAGTGATATTCTCAAATTCTAAGATAGAAGGCTTACAAGCAAATAATACAACAATTATAGAGTTAGATTCAAATGTTGATAAAGTAGAGTTAGAACAATCAAAAAATAAATTGAAATTTATTAATGAAATGATAAAAATAGAACAAAATAATTATGATAGATTGAATCAAGTTAGTTCAAAATCAGCTTTTGAAAAAGATACTCAAAAGTTAAAAGTAATAAATCTTGAAACATCAAAAGCTGATATGATTATTAAAATAGAGAGTTTGAAAGATACTATTTCAAATAAAAAATTGGTTGAGAAATCAAATTATATTTTTAATATAGCAGTAAAAGAGGGAGATTATGTAACTTTAGGAACACTGCTTTATGAATCAAAAGATTTATCAAAAGGTAAATTAGAAATTTTTGTTCCTATTTTAGAAATTGAAGATTTAAAAAATAAAGATATATATTTAGATGGAATAAAAAGTGATATAAAAATATCAAAAATTTATGATGTGGCAGATAGTACAAATATTTCAGCTTATAAAGTTGAGTTGGTTGTATCAAATGTTCAAAATTTTTCAAGGTTGGTAAAAATTGAATTCAAATAATAAAGTAGCTTGTCCTTTAGATTGTTATGATGCATGTCAAGGACAAATAATTGAAGATAAAATAAAAGGTTCAAAAGAACATAAAACTACAAATGGAAAACTTTGTGTTAATTTTGCAAATTTGTTAAAAGAAAAAACTTTAGAAAAAGCTATTTATGAAAATAGTGAAATTTCTTTGGAAGAGTCTTTAAATATTTTAGTTGATAAATTAAAACAAACAACTCCAGCTAAAACACTATTTTACAAAGGAAGTGGAAATATTGGAGTTATGCAAAGTGTAACTAAAAATTTTTTTACTTTATATGGCTCAACTTTAACAAAAGGAAGTTTATGTGATGGAGGAGGAGGTGCTGGAATTGAAGCAGGGCGTACAAATGTTATAAATCCTCCTTTAGAAAAACTTATTAATGCTGATGTAATAGTTGTTTGGGGAAGAAATTTTAGTGTTACTTCATCTCATATGTATAATTTAGTTAAAGATAAAATTTTTGTAACCATTGACCCAGTTTGTACTGAAATTGCAAAAAAATCTAAAATTCATATGCAAATAAACCCAAAAACAGACTATGAATTAGCATTACTCTTAACTAGATTTGCATATATGCAAGATTTGGAAGATAAAGAGTTTATTGAAGAATTTACAAATAATGCTGATGAATTTTTTGATATTTCAAGAGGAAGACCCGTTGTATCTTATGAAGCAACAACAGGAGTTCCTCTTTCACAAGTGAATGATTTTTTTGATTTAATAGAAAATAAAAGTGTAGCAATAATGGTAGGACTTGGTGTTCAAAAATATTTTGAAGGAGCTCAAATCACAAGATGTATTGATTCTTTTGCTGCTTATATGGGATATCATAAAAAAGAAGCAGGTGGAGTTTGGTATTTGAGTGATTCTGCTTTTGGATATAAAAAACCTTTTGAAATAAAAGGAAACAATAAAAAAGTTTCAATTCCTAAAGTTGATTTTAGCTCTTTTGATTTAGTATTTATTCAAGGAGCAAATCCAGTTGTTTCTCATCCTAATACAAAAAAAGTTATTGAAGGTTTACAAAATAGTTTTGTAGTATATTTTGGAACAACTTTAAATGATACTTGTGAATATGCAAATTTGATCATTCCTTCAACTTCATTTTTAAGCAAAAGAGATGTTAGATTATCTTATGGTCATGAATTAAAATCAATTTCCCAAATCGTAAAAGAGAAAACTCAAGATAGTTTGAGTGAATATGAACTAACAAACTTTTTATTAGAAAAATTTAATTTTGAAAAACTTCAAAGTGAAGATGAAATAATCTCTTATTTTGAAAATCATAAACCAAAATTAGAAGAGTTTGAAACATTTGAATTTTTAGATGAATTAGATATTGAACCACTTTATAAAGAAAAGACGCAAAATAACTTTTATTTTATAACTGCAAAAAATAAAAATTCATTAAATTCTCAATTTGCTAAAGATGATTTTGTTTATTTAAATTCTTCTACAAAGTTTAAAGATGGTGATATTGTAAATATCTCTTCAAAATATGGAAATGCAAAATTTATAGTAAAAATAGATGATGATATAAAAGAAAATTGTGCATTCTTTTTTGCAGGAAATAAAAATGCTAACTATTTAACACCTGCAAATGAAGATGAAAGTTCATTTTCTGCAATGTATCAAGAGGTCTTAGTAGAAATTGAATTATCGTAAATTATTTCGTGAACATAAGATAATAAGAGATTTATCTTTAGTTCAATTTATAGCATATTTTGGTGCTTGGTTCTCAAATGTAGCAATATATACAATGCTTGTTGATTTTGGTTCAACTGAAATGGCAATTTCAGTTGTAACAGCTATGCATTTTATTCCTGCAATATTAATTGCTCCACTTTCAGGGGCAATTATAGATAGAGTAAAAATCAAACCTTTAATGATTTTTTTATTGTCAACAGAATTATTGATGACAATTTTATTTTTAACCATTGATAATAAAGAACAAATTTGGTTTTTGATGATTTTGATATTTATTAGAATGAGTGCAGCTTCTATGTTTTTTTCAACGGAAATGTCACTTTTAGCAAAACTTTTAAATGGAAAACCACTTCAAATGGCAAATGAAATTCACTCTATTATTTGGTCATTTACTTATGCTGTTGGTATGGCTGTTAGTGGATTTGTTGTAAACTCTTTTGGACATAAAACAGCTTTTATTATAGATGCTGTAATTTTTGCAATTGCTTTATTTGTTTTTATTAGAATTGATTTTGTTGTAAAAGCTAGCCAAACAACAGATAAAATATTTCAACTAATAAAAGATGGATTTATTTACATAAAAAATCATAAATTGATACTTCATCTAATATTTTTACATTCAAGTGTTGGACTTACATCTTTTGATGCACTAATAACTATTTTGGCAAAAAATGAATATAAATATATCATTTCTGTTCCACTTGCTATTGGACTTTCAAATGCAGTAAGAGCAGTTGCACTTATGTTTGGACCTATGTTTATTTCAAAATATGTTACCAAAGAGAACTTACACTATTTATTAGTTTTTCAAGGATTAGCGATAATTTTATGGAGTTTAACACAAAGTAGTTTTTATATTTCATTAATCTCTTTATTTATTGTTGGGCTTAGTACAACGACTTTATGGTCATTTACTTATGCTTTATTACAAAATAATTGTGATGAAAAATATATAGGAAGGGTGATTTCATATAATGATATGTTTTTTATGCTTTCATGTGTAGTTACTACTTTATTTATTGGATTAATGGCAAGTTTAATTTCAACTGATATAATTACTATACTTTTAGGAATTGGTTTTTTAGCCTTTGCTTTTTATTACACAAGGATTTTAAAATGGATATAAATGAAAAAATTTTACTACTAGCAATTTTGAAAAAAGAGTCAAATGAATCTTTAAATGATATAGTTTTAAAATTAGAAAATACAGGATTATTCACTTTAAAAGAGGGTAAAAAATTATTGAAAAAACTAAAAACAGAAGAGTTCGTTAGTGATTCATTTTTAACTTTAAAAGGTGAGTTAATAGCAAAAAATGTAGAACAAGAATTTAAAATATAAAAGGGAAAAAATGATTTTAGATTATAAAAATATTGATGACTTAAATAGATATAAAATAATGTCAGGAACTGTAATTCCAAGACCTATTGCTTGGATTGTTACAGAAGATGAAGGTGTATTAAATGCCGCACCATTTTCATATTTTATTCCTATTTCTTCAAATCCTGCTTTATTGATTGTATCAATTGGAAAAAAAGATGATGGAACTCCAAAAGATTCCCTTGCAAATATTTTAAAAACAAAAAAAGCAACTATTTGTTTTGTAAATAAAGATAATGTTGATAAAGTTCAAAAATGTGCAACACCACTTGGAAAAGAAGTAAGTGAAATCAAAGAGTTTGAAATTGATGTTAAAAATGTGATGGAAGGTTTTCCTCCAATGATTGCCTCTTCACAAAGTGCACTGTTTTGTGAATATTATGATACTTATAAAATCCCAGGAGATACTACACCTGTTGTTTTAGAATTAAAATATCAATTCATTGAAGATGATAGAATTAATGAAAGAAATCATATAAATGTAGAAAACATTGGAAGATGTGGAGTAACATTTAAGGCTTTAGTAGATTTATAATTAAAAGGCTTTTGCCTTTTAATTTCTAGTTTTTTATACTGCTGTATTTCCACAGTGTCCGCATTTTTTTGCAGCAACTGGAATTTCCATTGCACATTCACTACAAACTTTTGTTGTAGGTGCTGGTTTTACTTCTTCTTTTTCTAATTTATTATATGATTTTATAAACATAAACATCACAAAACCTAAAATAACAAAAGAGATTGTATCATTTAAAAACAGACCAAATTTTATTGCAGGAGCTCCGGCTTTTTCTAAATCTGCAAGTGTCGCATATGAATTTCCATCTAAAGAGATAAATAGTTGAGAAAAATCAACTCTTCCTAATAATAATCCAATTGGAGGCATAATCACATTTGTAACAAGTGATTTTATTAATGTAGCAAATGCAGCTCCAAAAATAAAACCAACTGCCATATCAACTACATTTCCTTTTATAAGAAAATCTCTAAATTCTTTTAGCATGGTATTCCTTTTTGTTTTTTCGAATTATATAAAAAAGAACTTTGTAAATAATAAAATCAAAATTAATATAATTTTTATATAAAAAATAATTTCAAAATAACGTGAATATTACAGCTTGGTTACAAGAAATAATCATATAAACTCTTATTTAAATAAGAAAGAATATATTACATAAAACATTATTCTGGAGTAAAAATGAATAACTTAAAGCTGAAAAATAAGATATTTTTGATATTGGTTTTACCCTTAATTGCAATATTTATTTTATCTTCTATTTTGATTTTTGGAAAAATTGAAAAAGAAAATAGTATGACAAGAACTTCTAGTTATGTAAATTTTACAGTGAAGTTATCAGCCTTACTGACAAATCTTCAAAAGGAGAGAGAATTATCAATTTTATATCTAAATAGTTATGGAAAAATTAATAAAAATGAATTAGAAGTTCAAATAAAAAATAGTGATATAAATTTAAAAATTTTAAATGATTTTATAGAAAATTTTAAACTTATAAAAGATGATAATAATTTATTAGAAAAAATTGATTTATATAAAAAAGATATAAAAAATATAAATGAGATTAGGAAAAAAGCTTTAGATTTAAAAATTGATACAAAAGATTTGTTAACTTATTATAATAAAAATTGTTCAAATTTAATATCATTTTTCGATGATTTATTGATGTATTCAAATAGTAAAGAATTATCAAAAAGTTCACAAGCTTATGTCTCTTTAATAAATGTAATAGAAAAAGCATATAGTGAAAAAAATATTGTAAAAAATATTTTTGAAAGAAGTTATATCTCAAATAGTGAATATAAAGATTTTATATCTTTAGTTGCTTCTGAAAACTCATATTTAGAAGTATTTACAAAAAATTTATCAAAACAACAAAGTGAATTTTATAAAAAAGAGATAGAAACAAATAGTTTTAAAGAAGTTGATAATTTTAGAAAGATTATAAGTTTAAAAATAGAGAAAGAAACTTTAATATCTTCAATAAAAGAAGGCTTTGGTTATGGAGGTTTAATACATTTTTATAAAGATTATATGATAAATCAAGAAGAAAACTATCTAAATAAAATTCAAAAAAGTCATACAAAAATTTTAAGAGCTATAAAAGATTATAAAAGATTAGAAGTAAATAAGGAAGAGGGTGATTTACTAAATATTATACAATCTGCGATTGATACATATATGTCAAAAGCTTATGATAATAATGAATTAAATGAAACAAAAGAAATAGATTTAAAAACATTAAAAGCAATAGAGACTTTATCAAAAAATATTTATGGTTCAGACAGTTTAAAATGGGAAGAAGCATCTTCTAAAAGATTAGAATCTTTAGAAAAAATAAAAGATAAAATTGTAGAAGATATTATTTATGATATTAATACAAATGTTTCAAATTTGGATAATCAAGTGATTTTATTTGTCTCTTTTTTAATTCTAATTATTATCATTTTGTTTGTTGTAATTACTTTTATGACTAATAAAATCTCAAAATCGATTAATAAATTCCAAGATAATTTAAATGAATTTTTCTCTTATTCAATGAGAGAAAAAGATGAAATTGTTCTAAATGAGATAAAAGGAAAAGATGAGTTTGCTTTAATGACTCAAAATATGAATGTTCAAATTGAAAAGATTGAAAAAATCATAGAAAATGACAAAAAAGTTGTTCTTGAAATAACTGATATTATAGAAAAAGTTAATAATGGTTTCTTTGAATATTCAATAAAAACAAAAGCTTCAACAAAAGAGTTGGAGTCTTTAGTTGAAATAATAAATAAAATGTTAGATAGAACTAAACTAAAAATTAGTAGTTTAAATCTTTTATTAAATAGTTATAGCAATGGAGATTATAAATTTAGACTTGATGAAGTTCATACAAAAGGAATGTATGGTGATTTTGGAACATTATGCTCTTCAACTATTCTTTTAGGACAATCTTCATCTGAACTTATTGCTATGATTACAAATGCTGGAATTAATTTAGAAAAAAATACAAAAATTTTGACAAATTCTTCAAATGAATTAGCAATCTCATCGACTGAACAAGCAAGTTCTTTAGAACAAAGTTCTGCTGCACTTGAAGAAATAACAGCAAACATAAAAAACAATAATGAAAATATGAATAAAATGTCTCAAATTGCAGATGAATTAAATGAAGCTTCAAGTATTGGAAGTAAAGCTGCAAAAGAGACTTCTTTATCAATGGATGAAATAAATGAAAAAGTAAAAGCTATAAATGAAGCTATAACAGTTATTGATCAAATAGCATTTCAAACAAATATTCTATCTTTAAATGCTGCTGTTGAAGCTGCAACTGCTGGAGAAGCTGGAAAAGGGTTTGCTGTTGTTGCAGCTGAGGTAAGAAATTTAGCAAGCAGAAGTGCAGATGCTGCAAGAGAGATAAAAAACTTAGTTGAAAGTGCAAGTTTAAAATCAAATGAGGGAAAAGTTATAGCTGATGATATGATAAAAGGTTATGAAAATCTTACATCAAAAATTTCTCAAACAAAAGAGATTATAGATAATGTTACACAATTTAGTAAAGAACAAGAAAGAGGTATTATTCAAATAAATGACACCATTTCAAGATTAGATACTGCAACACAAAAAAATGCTACAACAGCATCTAATATAGATATTTTATCAAATGAAGTTTCAAAACTTTCAAGTAGATTGTTAGAAATTACATCTCAATCTAAAATTGATGAGAAATATTATGATATGGTAGAAAATATAACTTTGATAAAAGAGTTTTCTAAATATAAAAATGACCATATAAATTTGAAAAAAAGATATTTTAAAATTTTAGATAAATTTGAGAATTGTGAAGTGGTTGATCCTAAAACTTCAAATATGGGAAAATGGATAAGTTCTTGTGAAGTAGAAAATAAAGCATTTATTAAATCAAATGAATGGAAAACTTTAAAACAAAATCATGAAGATGTTTATAAAAAAATCCAACAATATGTAAATGAAAATGCTAAAAAAACACAGAATCAGCTTCTAAGAAAAACAGCCAGTGAAATCGAAGAGGTTACTGTAAAAGTTTTTGATAGTTTAAATGATATTTTGTATGTGGAATCAAAAAATAAAAGATAGAAAATCTATCTTTTATTGAACTATTTGATGAAGTTTTGAACATTGACCTAAATAAGTATCCATTCCACACATATCATTCATAATATCATTAAAACTATGTGCGTGTGCATTGTAAACATAAACAAATATTTCATCACCTTTTTTTAAAAAATTATGTTTTCCAAATTCTGTATATGCTGTAGCTCCTGCTGCAATTAGCATACCTTTTGCTTCTTTTGCATTTTTCATAAATTGAGTTAATTCTTCAAGTGGACCACAATCTTCTTGTGTATTTAGTTTTTCAATCATCCAATCTTTTAGTTGAGTGAAAAAATAACTATATGATTTAACAGCGCTTGTTGTTCCATAATCATAAACAATTCCATCTCTTTTAATAAATGAAGAGATATGATATTTACTCAAAATTCCTTTTTCAGTAAAATTATCAATTGCTATAATATCTTGAGAAATACCTTTTGTATTTGTTCCCCAATTTTTTTTAGTGCTTAGTTTATTTCCATCTTGTATTCTTATTGAACAGTCATTAAAAGCACTAAAATATTTTGGAATAATGTCAATTACTTTATCATTTTCATATACAAAATCACATATTAAAGCTACTTCTGCTTCAACTTGTAAATTATCATTTTCTCTTCCATGAGTTAAAATTATTTCATCACAAATTGGATAATTCCCTAAAAAGCTATTATGTCCTTTGATATAAAAAGGAAATATTCCTTTTGGTGCATCTTTTTCTTTAGTCTCAATTACAGAAAATTCATCGGCTTCTCCTGCTTCACCTAAGTGATTTGCAAAGTTACCTGCAACTGCAAAGCCTAAATAGTCTTTTAAATCTTCTAATAAATTCATATTATTTCCTATAATATTTTCTTTGGTTGGAACAATAGCATAAAAATTGTCTTGAAAAAGTCAAAAAAGAAATATAGTTTAGTAGCCTAAGGATTATTTTAGGAAAGTGTTACAAAAGGCAAAGCCTTTTGTAAATTAGATAGTTCTCCATTTAGCTGGACCTGTTGTATGAATAGAATTTCCTTCTGTATCAACAGCAACAGTAACTGGCATATCTTCAACTTCAAATTCATAAATTGCTTCCATACCAAGTTCTTCAAATGCTAAAGTTTTTGCACCTTTGATTGATTGAGAAATTAAATAAGCTGCTCCACCAGTTGCAATTAAATAAATAGATTTGTATTCTTTAATTAAATCAATTGTTGGTTGTTTTCTTTCAGCTTTACCAATCATACCCATGATACCGATTTCCATCATATCTTTTGTAAATTTATCCATTCTTGTAGATGTTGTTGGTCCTGCAGGTCCTACTACTTCATCTCTAACTGGATCAACTGGTCCTACATAATAGATGAATCTGTCTTTTAAGTCAACACCATTTGGAAGTGGTTTTCCCGCATTTTTGTACTCAACAATTTTTTTATGAGCAGCATCACGTGCAGTTAAAATTTTTCCAGATAATAATAAAGTATCACCTGATTTAAATTGAGATAATTTTTCTTTTGTTAAATCAGCAATGTTAACTCTTTTTATAGTATCCATTGGAAGTTTAATATCTGGCCATAAATCTAATGAAGGTTTTTTGAATACAGCTGGTCCATCACCTTTTAATTTAAAGTGAATATGTCTTGTTGCTGCACAGTTTGGAATCATAGCTACTGGTAATGAAGCAGCATGACAAGGATAATCTAAGATTTTAACATCTAAAACAGTTGTTAATCCTCCTAAACCTTGTGCACCAATTCCAACTTTATTAATATCTTCATAAAGTTTTAATCTTAATTCTTCTAAAGCATTTTGAGGACCTCTTGCTTGAAGTTCATGAATATCAACATGATCCATTAAAGACTCTTTAGCTAAAAGCATTGCTTTTTCTGGATTTCCACCAATCCCGATTCCTAAGATTCCTGGAGGACACCATCCAGCTCCCATTTGTCTAACATTATCCATAACCCAGTCGTAAACTGAATCAGATGGATTTAATACAGTAAATTTAGATTTGTTTTCAGAACCTCCACCTTTAGCTGCAACTGTAATATCTAATTCATCAGAATTATCAACAGTAACATGAATAACTGCTGGAGTATTATTTTTTGTATTTGTTCTTTTCCCTGCTGGATCTGCAACAACTGAATATCTTAAAGTGTTATCAGGATCTGTATAACCTTTTGCAACACCTTCATTTAATAAATCAACTAATTCTTTTTTAATATCTAAGTTGGCTTTTAATCCAACTCTTACAAAAATATTAACACTTCCTGTATCTTGACAAAGCGGTCTATGACCCATTGCACACATTTTAGAGTTAATTAAAATTTGTCCGATTGCATTTTTAGCTGATTCAGATTGTTCTTTTTCATACGCTTCAACCATTCCTTTTACGAAATCTTCTGGATGGTAAAACGAAATGTATTGACAGGCAGAAGCAACTGAGTCGATAATATCTTGTTCTGTAATTTTTTTGCTCATTTTTTTCCTTTTTGCTTAGAAATTCAATTATTATACCAATGCACTTATGAAAATACTCTTTTTTAATCCATTGAAAAAGCGAATATTTATAAAAAGTGTTTAGTTTTGACATAGTAAAAAATTTATGTAGAAATTGTTTGTTTAAAAAAGAAACAAAAGCCCAAAAGGGCTAATGTTTAAAATATTAAGCGAAGAATCTTTTTTCAGTTTCATCAAATAATTTTGCACCTGAAAATTTAGCTCTTTGAACTAATTCCCAGAAGTATCTATAAGTTGCTCTGTCGTGTAATTCACCATCATATTGAATTGGTCCCCACTCAGCATCTTGTGCTTTAATTAAGATATTTTGTGCAGCTTCTAACTCAGTAAAATCTGGTTTCATAGCATCAACGATAGCTTGAACTTGAGTTGGGTAAATTGACCACATTCTCATGAATCCGAACTCATTTCTTGCTCTTTCAGCATCTTTATAAGTTTGGTATGGATTTTTTAAATCTAAAGTTACATTATGACAAGGAATAACTTTATTTTGAATAGCAGCTTGTGCAACTCTAGCTTTTGCAGCACCAATTAATCTATGATCAAATTGACCAGGGCTTCTCATATTAATAGCTGGAATTGCTCCTTGGTATCCTGAAACAAAGTCCATTAATCCAAAATCTAAAACTTGTAACCAAGGTAATGTAGCAATTTTTTCTACATCTTGTAATGCACCATGAGTTTCAATTAAAACGTGAATTGGAATTTCTCTACTAATTCCAGCTTCACGAGCCACTTTTTGAATATACTCAATTTGAGTTTTTGCATCTTCATAACAAGTTGATTTTGGTAATGTAATATATGCTAATTTCTCACCTGCTCCTGGAACTAAAATATCAATATCTTGTCTCCAATCTGGGTGACTATGGTCATGAATTCTAGTTCCAGCCATTGCATAAGGATTTTCAGCAGAATTAACAACTCTAACGATCATTTGAGCATGTTCAACTTCTTTACCAGTTTCAGCACCATCTTCGCAGTCACAAGTAATATCAAAAACTGGACCTAATTTTTTTTGCATTTCAAAACCTTTTAGGATTAGCTTTTCGCTTCCTGCAAAGTGTTCACAAGTTGGGATAATTGGTAAAGATTTACCATTTTCAAATAAAGCTTCGCTTGGGTGTGTCATATTTTTTCCTTTTTATTAAAATTAAATTTTTATTTTTTTTCTGTAATTTTTTTTGGGATTACAATAGTGTAATCTAAATCTAAAACAACATTTGGTAAATATTTACCATCTTCACCTTTTGGATTAGGAGTCTCTTTAGGAGTTTGGTTTTTTAAACCAATAGTTCTAACTCTTAATAATCCAATATCATCTCTATTTACTTCAATTTTTTCTAAAACTTCAGTATAAGCATAAATAGTATCACCCGCATACGTTGGGTTAGCATGAGCTCCACTGTTTATTGCACATACCCATTGAGCATTCTGTAAACCATTAAATGAAATAGCTCTTGCCATTGAAATAATGATTCCTCCATACATTAATCTTTGACCCATTGGTGTGCTTTTCATCATATGGTCATTGAAATGTACTTTTGCATTGTTTTGGTATAACTTAGTTGCAAGTGTATGGTCACTATTATCAACTGTAATTCCCTCTGGATGGTCTAATCTTTCACCGGTTTCATAATCTTCAAAGAAATATTTTCCACCAGTTGAATCTGTATCAACAGTTTTTATAGTTGGAATATTGATTTGCGAAATTGGTGTTGTTTTTGCAAAAGTTGGTACTTCATTGATTCCACTTAAAGTTTCTTTGTCTTTTTTGTGAACCATAACCCATCTTTTGAAGTTTAATACTTCATCTCCATTTTGATTTATACCAATAGAATGAACATAAACAACTCCACTTTTACCATTTGAATTCTCTTTTAATCCAATAACTGTTGAAGTCATAGAAACTGTATCTCCAACATATACAGGATTAGGAAAAGACATTTCAGCATATCCTAAATTTGCGATAGCATTTAAAGAAATATCTTGAACAGATTTCCCAAATGTTAAGTGAAACATTAAAATATCATCAAGTGGTCTTTTTTCATAACCCATTTCCTTTGCTACTAAATCAGAAGAGTGTAGTGCAAATCTAGAGCCAGTAAAAGCGATGTATAAAGATACATCTCCTTCACTGATTGTTCTTGGAAGTGGATGAACAATTTTTTGACCAATTGAAAAATCTTCAAAAAAGTTACCCATATTGATTTTAGACAAATTAAACTCCTTATTTACCAAATAAATTTTGACCTAATGATTTGTATGTTTCATACAATGTTATCATTTTTTTAGCCCATTTGATTTTTGAAGAATCAACTAATTTATCATTATGTAAAATTACTTCTTTACCTTCTTTAGCTGCTTCTTCATATTTTAAAATCATTGCTTCATAATCTTCAACTTCAGATTGTTTTGGAGTGAAAATATCATTGATATATTCAATTTGAACTGGATGAATAAGTGATTTACCATCAAATCCTAGATTAAATGCATCTTTTGTTGAATCTTCACAAGCAAACTCATCATGTACGTCAAAGTGTGGTCCATCAATTACAGTTTTTCCATATGCTTTTGATGCAAGTGCAATTTGCGATAAGTAATTAAACATCGCTTTTGAACCTTTTTTAATATCAATTTGAAGTCTATTTGCAAGTTTGTTTGAACCAACAACAACAACTTCAACTTTAGGGCTTGCTGCACAAATTTCATGGATATTTAAAACAGCTAAAGGAGTTTCAATCATAATCATTAAAGATAAATTAGGGTTTACTTCTTCAATTAATCTTACTGCTTCTAAAACATCCTCTTTAGATTGAATTTTTGAAAATAATAACGCATCAAGTTCAATCTCTTTTGCTAATGCTAAATCTTTTGTTGCATCTTCACTTCCAAGATTATTTATTCTTAAAATTCTTTCACTTTCACCAAATTTTGCACCACTTTCTTTATAAACTTCTCTTATTGTTTGTCTAGCTGGTTCTCTTTGTTCTTGTAAAATTGCTTCTAAATCAAAAATTACACTATCTGCTAAAACTGTTTTTGCTTTTTCAACATTGTGTTTGTTGTAAGCTGGAACAAATAACATAGAACGTCTAGCTTTGTATTCAACAACTTTTGTTCCTGTTTCAATTGCATGATATTGTTCATGTAATTGTTTTACAAGTTGTTTTCTTAAAACTTTTCCATTTTTTGTTCTTGGATAATCAAGCATTGCAAAAATCTCTTTTGGAGCTTTATATTTTGCAAGATTTGCTTGTGCAAATGCTAAAATTTCTGCTTGTTTTTCAGCTGATAATTCTTCATGCCCAATAACAGCAATTGCAACTATTGTTTTATCTTTTCCAATATCAAGTCCAAATGCAACACAATCTGCAACTGCATCATGAGTTTTTACAACTCTTTCGATTTCATGTGGAGATACTCTAAATCCAAATGTATTGATAATATCATCTTTTCTACCGATAAACCAGATATATCCATCTTTATCACGTCTCGCATAATCTCCTGTAAAGAAGTATCCATCATGTCTTGATTTTGCAGTCTCTTCTTCTAATTGCCAATATTCTAAGAATAATCCTGGATCATCTTCCCCAATACAAATCATACCTTCTTCTTCAACTCCAACTTCTTCTAAAGTTTCAGGGTCTAAAAGTTTTACGATATGTCCTGGTTGTGGGAATCCTGCACTTCCTGGTCTAATTGGATTATATTTAGAGTGAGAAATATAGTAAGAACACTCAGACATTCCAATTGCCTCATAAATATCTTGCTTAAATCTATCTCTCCATAATCCTAACATCTCATCTGATAAATGCTCACCAGCAGACATACAATATCTTAATGATGGACAATCATCAAGTGTAAAATCTGTTTTTTGAATAATTTGTCTATAAATTGTTGGAACTCCAATGAAAATTGTACATTGGTGTTTTTTAATTAAATTAATCCAAGTTGAAGCATCATTTGCACCTTCATATGCAATAACTGTATGACCATTAAATAATGGATCCATAAGCGCTGATCCTAAAACATAAGTCCAGTTAAATTTACCAGAGTGCATGATTCTGTCATTTTCTTTAAAATCAAACCAATAATCAGTTGCTGGTTTTCTTCCAATTAGTGATCTATGTGAATGTAAAACACCTTTTGGATAACCAGTTGTTCCTGATGTATATACTAAATACGCAGGTTCACCTGATTTTGAATTATAATGATTTGGTGTTGCATCTGTATTTTTGAAAATTTCATTCAATGAATAAACATTAATATCTTTTGGTTTTTTAAGATTTTCAACACTATCAATTCCTGCAACAACTATAGTTTTTAAATTATCTAAATTTTCTAAATATGGAACTAAGTTTTCATACATAGTAGCACTTAATACAATCGCTCTTGCTTGAGAATCTTCAGCAAGATATTTAACTTCACTACCACTTAAAAGTGTTGAAGTTGGAACTGCAATAATTCCAGCTTTCATAGTTCCAAAAAATGAAATAGGGTATGCTAAAGAGTTTTTTAAACAAACTAATACTCTATCTCTTGGCTCTAGTCCAATTCCTGTAAAGAAATTACAAACTTGGTCAGATTTTTTTGCTAACTCTTTATAAGTTATCTCATCAGTTCCTAGTTTATCATCTTCAATAATCATCGCAATATTGTTTTCTTTTGCTGTTCCAACATGTGCTGATGTACAAGCTACCCCAATATTTAAAAATTCTGGTACTTCTATTTTAATTGTATTACTCATAATATAAATCTCCTTACGAAATTACAGTTGACCGTATGGCCAGTTTTCTTTAAATGTATGAATTGGCATTTTGTTTAATACAGATAATGCAAATAATTCATCTTCTTTTGATAAACTTCTTAAGGCATAAGCTCTTAAGATGTTTTGTAAAGATTTCCCAAACATTGGTGGATCTAACATTTCACCTTCATATCTAATAGCACCACTTAAAAGTGCATCTGCTTCAATTGCAGCTTTTAAGATAGATACATCTTTTGCAATTTCATTTGGACTTGGAGTAAATGCAACTTTACAAACATTGATATGGTTTGGAGTAATAACTTGTTTACCTGTTAATCCCATTGCATTTTCTCTAATAGCATGAGAATAAACATGTCTTGAAGCCTCATCACCATGTAAATCTAACCATCTTCTAATATCTTTTTTCTCAACACAATTATCAGGTAATGAATGTGGTGTAAGCATAACTTCAACTCCACCAATAACTCCTTTACCTTTAATTCTTGCTTCCATTGTAAGCATATTAAAGAAAGTTTCTAATTCATCAATCCATCCTTTTGGTGTGATTTTATAAGCCATTGCTTTTGAAAAATCGTGAATACCAAATACGATATGTTTAACAGTAGAATGATCCATTAATCTATCAGCAATTTGTAATGACTTTGGATGTTCAACAATTGGTTGAATTGTTAAATTACTTCCAATAGAAATTAACCAAGAAGATAAATCTCTGATTTCAGCACTTCCATAAACTTCTCCTGCTTTTGCTAAAACAATAACGTCGATATATTTATGAATTTGTTTTAACATTTTTAAATCTTCTTCATACTCTTCAGTTCTAAAAGGATTTATTCTTACAGCTATTTGAAAGTTTCTTTCAGGAAATTTTGGTAATTCTTGAATTAATAATTCTCTACTCATAGCTTTTTGTCTACATCCATCTTCTAAGTCAAATAAAACTGTATGAGCTTTTGTTTTATAAGCATGTTTTTGTAATCTTAATTTTGCTTGTTCCATACTTTCATATGTTCCATCTAATGGATTAAATTTTATTGGTGGGTAATAAATTTGAATACCAGGCCAATATCCACCTAAAATTGGTGTTAAATCATCATTTGCTGTTAATTTAGATAAATCTATTGCAGAAGTCATTTTTTATCTACCTTTCATTATTTGATTTTTATACTATTTTGTTTCATGTTTGTAAAAATATTATTATACATAAAACCAACGGGAAAGTTATACACCATTTAAAATGAATTGTTTTTATGTCTTTTGAAATAGTAAATAAATTTAAGTTTAAAATTTGAAAATGGCTTCTAAAGCCTATAATAAGGGAAATAAAACTTAAACTTATGTATAAAAAATGTCAAATTTTGATAAAAAGCTAGTAAAAATTAAGAGTAAAAAAATCGTAAATTAAAAAAAAATTGGAAAATTTTTCCAATTTTTTTATTTTTTACAGATTTTGTAAAAAATTTAACTCTCCAAAATAGTCAAGTAAAAATGGTTTTGAAACTTCATCAAATGTATCAATATCTTGAAATAAATTTATAAAAAATTCAAAATCAATATTTCTATTTTTTAAAGCTTCAATTGAAAGTAGGGTGTCATTTATACAACCTAATTTTGAAGGAGTAATCAAAAAAGCCTCACTTTGAAATATATTTATTAAATCTATCATAAATATATTTTCTTTTACTGGAACCATAAGTCCACCAGCTCCTTCAATTATTAACACATCACAAAAAGATTGTAAATACTTTTTTTTATCTTTTAAAAGTTCTATATCAATAATTGTATCTTTTGAAGCTACATAAGGAGCAGCAGGAAGTCTGAATTGATATGGAACAACATCATTTAAAGTAACATTTTTAAAATCATTATTTAACTCTTTTGTTAGTTCAAACATTTTTGAACCATCAAGTGGTTTATCAATTACTCCTGTTTCACATGGTTTAAAATAACCAACTCTTAAACCAGCATTTGCAAAAAATCTTAAAAATTTTTCACAGGCATAAGTTTTACCTACATCAGTATTTGTAGCACTTATAAATATAGATTTGTTTAAATAATAATTAACATCTTTTTTCATTATTCTCTCTTTTTTGTTATAATAGTTCGTTTTTTTAATAAAAAAGAAATTTTATCAAAATAAAGGTTTGATGTGAGTAATGAAATAGAAATAGAATTAAATGATGATTTAGATTTACAAGAGCCAAAAAAATATAATGTGTATCTTTTAAATGATGATTTTTCTACAATGGATTTTGTAATTGATGTATTAGTAAAAGTATTTAGAAAAAGTGTAGATGAAGCTTCAACAATAATGTTGAATATTCACAATAATGGGAAAGAGTTATGTGGAACTTATACTCATGAAATAGCATCAACAAAAGTTGCACAAGTAAAAACAATGGCTAGAGAAAAAGGCTTTCCTTTAAAAGCTATTATGGAAGAAGAATAAAAAATGATAAGTAAAGAATTAAGAAATATTTTTGCACAAGCTGTAGGTTATGCAAAAAGTAGTAAACATGAATATTTAACAGTTGAACACGTTTTTTTGATGTTAATACATGACCAAACAATAGAAAATCTTTTTATTGATTTAGGTGTAGATACATCAAAACTTTTTGATGAATTAAAAAAATATATTGATGAAAATACACCTAGATTTCCAACTGAACAAAATATAAACGAAGAACCAATGGAAACATTGTCTTTAGCTTCAACTATTGAATATATGGTTTCACATACACAAAGTAGTGGAAAAACAAATGCAAATGTTGAAGATATGTTTGTTGCAATTTTAAAAGATGAAAACTCTTATGCAACATATTTATTGAAAAAATTAGGAATACAAAGAGTTGATATTCTAGAAGAGATTTCACATAAAGATAATGATGATGAAGAAGAGAGTTCAGAAAATAGTACAGATAATGATAATAAAGTTTTAGATAAAAATTCTACTGAACTTGTTGCCTTAGCAAAAAAAGGTGAAATAGACCCAGTTATTGGAAGAGAAAAAGAAGTTTCAAGAGTAATTGAGATTTTAAGTAGAAGAAAGAAAAATAATCCTATTTTAGTTGGAGAACCTGGAGTTGGAAAAACTGCAATTGCAGAAGGATTAGCTTTGCAAATTGCTCAAGAGAAAGTTCCAGAGTTTTTATTAAAATCAAAAGTATTTTCTTTAGATATGGGTTCAATGTTAGCTGGAACTAAATATAGAGGAGATTTTGAGAAAAAATTAAAAACTCTTTTAAAAGAAGTATCTAAAATAAAAAATGCAATTTTATTTATAGATGAAATTCATACAATTGTAGGAGCTGGAAGTGTTGGTGGAAGTGCGATGGATGCTTCAAATATTTTAAAACCAATGCTTGCAAATGGAAAATTAAGATGTATTGGTGCAACAACTTTTAGTGAATTTAGAAATGATTTTGCAAAAGATAAAGCACTTAGTAGAAGATTTGCAAAAGTAGATGTTGATGAACCAAGTATTGAAGATTCTATTTTAATTTTAGAAGGTTTAAAATCAAAATATGAAGAGTATCATGGAGTTAAGTATTCAAAAAGTGCAATTTCAAGTGCAGTTGAACTTAGTAAAAAATATATTACAGATAGATTTTTACCTGATTGTGCTATTGATGTTATTGATGAGGTTGGAGCTTCTAAAAAAATTAGTTTATCAACAAGTTTAAAAACAAAATCTGAAACTAATATAACTATTACTTCAAAAGATGTAGAAACAACAATAGCAAAAATGGCGCATATTCCTGAAAGAAGTGCTACAAAATCAGATTTAACTCTTTTAAAATCTTTAGAAAAAAATATGCAAAAAAGAGTATTTGGTCAAGATAAAGCAATTACAACTATTGTTCAATCAATAAAAAGAAATAAAGCAGGTCTTGGACTTGATAAAAAACCAATTGGAAGTTTCTTATTTAGTGGACCAACTGGAGTTGGAAAAACAGAAGTTGCTAAAGAGTTATCAACTCAATTAGGTATTCATTTTGAAAGATTTGATATGAGTGAATATATGGAAGCGCATACAGTTTCAAGACTTATTGGAGCGCCAGCTGGTTATGTTGGATTTGAACAAGGTGGTCTTTTAACAGAAGCTATTAGAAAACATCCTCATACGGTTTTATTATTAGATGAGATTGAAAAAGCTCATCCTGATTTGATGTCTATTTTACTTCAAGTTATGGATAATGCTGAACTTACAGATAATAGTGGAAATAAAGCAGATTTTCAAAATGTAGTTTTAATTATGACATCAAATCTAGGTGCAACAGAAGCAAATGTGATGGGATTTGCAAAAAATGAAAAACTAAATGAGAATAAAGCAATAAATAAATTCTTTGCTCCAGAGTTTAGAAATAGACTTGATGCAGTTGTGACATTTGATTCATTAAGTATGGATATCGTTGCAAAAGTTGCAGGTAAATTTATAGAAGATTTAGAAAAACAATTAGTTGATAAAAAAATTAAAATTGAAATTAGTGCAAAAGCGAAAAAAGAGTTAGCAACACTAGGTTATGATAAAGCAATGGGTGCAAGACCATTAAATAGAGTTATTTCAGATAAGATAAAAAATCCTTTAACAGATGAGATATTATTTGGAAAACTTAAAAAAGGTGGAATAGTAAAAATTGATTTTGATAAAGAATTTACTTTTTTATATGAAAGTTTGTAACACAATTTTTATACAAAAGTTTAGTTATAATAAAAAAAGTTGTTTTTAACGATTAAAGAAAATTATATTGATAAGGATTTTAAAATGAATAAAATTTTATTAGGTTCAGCTGTAACTGTGCTATTATTAGCAGGATGTGGAGAAGAAAAAAAAAGTACTTCTCAAGAAACTACTACAGCTGAAGTTACTATTAAACAAGAAGCACCAACTAAAGAGGTAGTAAATGAAGCTCTTAAAGATGTAGCACAAACAGTTTCAACAGCAGCAAATGAAGTTTCAAATACAGTTGTAGAAACTACTAATAAAGTTATAGAAAATAGTGCAAATACAGTGAATGAAACTACGACAGAAGCTGTTGAAACTGCAAAAAATATTGTTTCAGCTGGAACAGCAGAGATAAAAGAGACATTAAATAATACTGTAGCAATAACTGATGAAAAAGTTAATGATGTAAAAAATGTAATAACAGATACAAAAAATGAAATTAAAGAATCTGTATCGAATGCAGAAACAGCAATATCTAATGAAGAAGTAGTTCATGATGGTCCAAATGGAGAATTATTATTTAAAGCATGTGCTTCATGCCATGGTCAAAAAGCTGAAAAAGAAGCTTTAGGTAAATCTCAAATTATTGCTGGCTGGGATAAAGAAAAAATAATAAATGCATTACATGGATATAAAGATGGAACTTATGGTGGAATTATGAAAAATATTATGAAAGGGCAAGTTGATTCTAAAACTGATGCAGAAATTGATGCATTAGCTACATTTATCTCTAATTTATAATCTACAAATTAAAATAAACGTAAATATAAAAGGTTTTTTACCTTTTATATAATACTTCCAAATCACTTTTCATCAAAAAATTTACAAAAACCCAAGAAAAAGCGATAAAAAGATAGTAAAAAGAAGTAAAAGTGATAAAAAGAGGATAAATTTAAAAATTTAAGCTACATTTCAGCGTTAAGGTATTGACAAGCAGATAAAAATCTATTATA